>ERZ795046.59-NODE-59-length-137774-cov-41.930874_pt1 | contig 137774 bp, 126 predicted proteins | sample MGYA00375130_ERZ795046 | MGnify/ENA primary metagenome ERZ795046 (study PRJEB30175, sample SAMN05720202) | activated sludge metagenome | isolation source: anaerobic digester from wastewater treatment plant | place: Japan | collected 2015-05-15 ... | reverse complement strand
CAACCTGCGATGACTCCGGTGATGCAAACAGTCCTGTCACCTGTGGCGGACGGTTGGGTGGAGCAGGCCGATTGATGACATATCTGGCTGTTTCTTTCACATCATAACCATCGTCCAGATCCTCATATCCATCTCTCACACGAACCTCGATCTCGTTGGAGCCAACATCATCATCAGATGTCTTCCAAACCCATCTCGGCTCGGTTATCCATCCGGTCATCTCCTTCCAGCTGTCTCCTGTCGCCGGACCCTTCAGCAGAAACATGTACTCGAGCGCATCCCCATCAGGATCAAACGCGCTAACAGTCCATTTCACCTCCACACCCGCATCCTGCGGGCTCTGCGGTTCGCATACAAACGATGTTATGGCTGGAGGTTGATTCCCGGCAAGACCCGGCCCGGTGAAACCGGGTTCCTGCCCAGATGCAGATACGATCAGGAATATGCCAAAGATGATCGAGATCGTGACAATAAGAACTCGATCTGCATTCCTGTAGCTGCAAATTTTATCATACAACGAGATCATCCTGCTCATAATTCCCCTGCCGATCATCCAATCCGTCACTCTCCTGCCCGCTCAGAGGTTCGCACCTCAAGCATGCATGGAGACTGACCGGCTTAAGTAGCTAATTTTCATGTAGGGCTTCCATTACTCGATTCTCTGACATCTATGAGTAATATGAATCATTTGTAGATCACATCTAGCTCATCGAGGCCCGTTACCAGGACATGCAGATCATCTATGGTGATCTGTATCAGAGAATCTTTTATTCAAACTCATGCAAACGGGTGCTTTGCAGTATCCTTCCTTGAGAGGATCTCATCAACCCCAGGTTCGGATCCGACCGCTCTCTTTATGGCCATCTTCGTTGCGAGGTAGTTGTTCTCATAGATCTTCCTCTTGTCTTTTGCATCCCACTCGATGAAGACAGAGACCACTATGAGAAGATCCTCAACCCTCTCCCTGGGTATAACCCCCTCCGCGACAATGTCCATCACAGCTTTTGCGACTGCTGCCTGGGCCGGCCCGAAAATCAGAGCCGCCTGCCTTGCATTTTTGATCGTCACCTTGTTCACGATCAGAGTTGAGGGCTTCGCAGGCAGATTCGGCTCCAGAACCGCGAGAAGAGGTGTGTGACCCCTTCGCGGCGATGCCAGCGATGTGACAAATGCAGCATCAACCGCCCCACCCTTCGGCCCGATGACCAGATCGATATGCGCAACCTCGGGGCCATCTCCAACCAGCGCCTCTCCGACGAGAGTCCTGCTGAAATCCCGATCCAACCAACCACTCCCTTGGAACTCTTTATACCGATCTGGTACGCTGATAGAATATTAACTTATGCTGCAAGTTCTCTGAAGCTCTGCTTTTATGAACGCTGGGCTATGACATCCAGCTGATGCCGTGGACCACATTCCCGGACTTCTCAGTCCAGTATGCCCTTCGGGACCTCTATGCTGGCGATGGCGTGCTTGAAGAGCAGATATGTCCTTGGCCCTGCATCGAGCACTATCTCGTACGCGTTGAACGAGACAAGCTTACCACTCAGCGGCCTGCCATCGTTCATCCTTACCATTACCTGCTGGCCCCTGAGCTTCGGCAGGAACTGCGGCATCTTTGTCTTTGATTCCTCCTGCTCCTGCGCTCCAGCCTGCGTGTCCGTCGTATATACTCCCTCCTTTTGTAGAACTCTTTCGATGCGCAGGCATATATATAGTTGTTCTCGAATAGTGGGTTGAAGGCAGATGAAAGATGACATGCTTCTCTGGGATGAGACGCTCTTCAAGGACCCTGAGGTTTTCGAGCTGGATTATGTGCCGGAGCATTTCGATCACAGAGAGGCTCAGATGAAGAGCCTGAGGTTCTGCGTGCGGCCCGCCATTCGTGGAGCCAGGCCTGTTAATGCGCTCTGCCTGGGCCCCCCAGGCACCGGCAAAACCACCGCGATAATAAAGCTGTTCGAGGAGATAGAGAAGCATACAAGAAGCGTGATCACTGTCCATATAAACTGCCAGATAGACGGGACACGGTACAGCATCTTCTCGAGGATATACAAAAAGATATTCGGTGTCGCTCCTCCCTCAAGCGGCATCTCCTTCAAGCGCCTCTTCGATAAAATAGCAAATGAGCTCGCATCCAGGGAGGCAGTTCTGATCGTGGCTCTGGACGATGTCAGCTATCTCTTCCCCGAGAAGGAGATCGATCAGATCCTTTACACCCTTCTCAGATCTCATGAGTCGCTGCCCGGATTCAGGGCAGGTGTGATGGCTGCACACAGCGAGCCATCCATGAAATACATCCTTGATCCCAGGGTAGAGTCCGTCTTCAGGCCGGAGGAGATCCTGTTTCCACCGTACAAAAGAGACGAGATATTCGCGATACTCTCACGAAGGGCTCAGCTCGGATTCTATCCAGGTGTTCTGTCTCAGGATGTGCTTGATCTCGTGGTGGATCTCACCACAGAATCCGGCGATCTCAGGGTGGGGATAGACCTGCTCAAGCGCGCCGGAATGGAAGCTGAGAGACGAGCATCCAGGAGCATATCAGAGGAGGATGTAAGAAGGGCGTTCAGCAGCTCCAGATTCCTGCATATCGAGCACGCGATCAGATCTCTTAGCGGGGACGAGAGGACCCTGCTGAGGATCATCGCAGAACAACCCGGAGGCAAGGCGCAGTCCGGGGAGCTGTACCGCACCTACCACGGGATCACGCAGGCAGGCTACACGAAGTTTTACGAGATCCTGAAGAGGCTGGAGGCTCTGAGGCTTGTAGAGACAAGCTTCACCGGCCCCGGTATGCGGGGAAGGAGCAGGATCATACGCCTGAGGTGCGATCCCGCAGAGGTGATCACCAGAGTCAAAGAGTGACAGAGCCTCTTCGCCTGGGGACGCCTTCTGCTTCGGCGAGGGCCGGACAAAGACGCATCGTGCTCCAGCCCGGGGTGCACGCCTCCGGCGCCCCACTCCCTGATCTTTTGTCAGACCAGAGGCCTTGGCTGTTTATGCTCAGGCAGAACCGGCAGGGGCATTGTGTTTATGAGTATGGGCTGCTCCACGTCCTTCGCGCGCTCTACGAGAAGCTCCTTGCCCCACCGGGTCAGGCCGAAGAGGGGCACCGCAGTCCCGACCTGTACAAGCGGTTTCACGAGCTCCCGTATGTGCTTCGATGCGCATCCCGTTACTATATCAGCAGCAGAGAGAAGCCGTTCGGCATCATCCCTCGATATGCCGGTGAGATGTACCCCCACGATCAGTATCCTGCATCCAGTCTCCTGCTCCAGCTTTCTCAGCTTAAATGCAGTTTCCGCATCTGTGACCGTGACCGCGAATTTTCTGTACCTCTGCGCAGCGATTCTCGCGCCTTCCACCTGATCGATCCTCGCATCCCTCGGGGAAAGCACTCTGCCGCCCTTCCGCTCGATGTACTCTATAACCTCTGGTATCGGCTCCGTCTCCAGAAGCCCAGAGATCCAGCCGCCCATACCCTGGACGAGCGAGGGCGAGTCGGATATCACCGTACCGGCTCCATCACAGACCGTGACCGCCGCCTCGATGAGACCCCTGGATATGCCTGTCATCATGGTCTCAGAGGCGCCAAAGCTCACGAAAGTCTCCATCTCGAGCTTCCGCCTGGGCGTGAACATCCCGTGCTCTCTTATGCGGAACTCAGCATTCCCGGCAGCAGCCTCGGATGTTATCTTCTTTATTCCCCTAACCTTGTCGAAAAGAGGGCACCACTCTATGAGCGGCTCTGTGGCCTCAATCACCTTCTCGTCCTTCACCTTCACCCTACATCTCCCGAGAAGCTCCATTATGTGCATCATCCCACCAGCTCGAAGTACACCCTTCTATTGCTCTTTCCCTTGTTCTCCGCCTTCACGAGCCTCATCTCACCGATCTCCGATGTGTTCCTGACATGTGTGCCCCCGCATGCCTGGAGATCCACACCCTCGATCTCAATTACCCTCACGCTCTCCCGCTCCGGAACGTTCATGGCCAGCCTTACGAGATCCGGTATCTCCATCGCCTCATCTCTGGTCAGAACCCTCACCCTCACCGGGTGACCCTCTTTTATGAGATCGTTTGCCATTCCCACGTACGTCTCAATCATGCTCCTGTCAAATGCCTCGAGGCTGAAGTCAACCCTGGACCGGTCAATGTTGATCTGGTTCCCTGTTATCAGCGCTCCACTCTCCCTGAATATCACCGCGCTCAGGATATGGCATGCTGTATGGCTCCGCATGATCCTGTACCTTCTCTCCCAGTCTATCTCCCCCCTGACCGCCTCTCCAGGAGAGAGTCCATGAGCGCGATGGCATATGCCACGCTCGGACAGCTCCACGCTTTCGACTCTGAACACCTCATCGCCTCTGATCAGGATGCCCAGATCCGATGGCTGACCGCCAGATCTCGGATAGAATGCAGTCCTGTCGAGATACACTCCCGAGTCATCAACACCGGTGACGATCGCATCAAAGCTGCGCATGTAGCTGTCATCCATATAAAGAGCCTGAGTCATGAGAATGAGATATCTGGATGTTGGAGATATCGGTTTCCCTCTGGTGCGATTCTGTGAATTTTATGCTGCGATCGCAGACGGCATCGAGATGCAAAAGGAGTGAGAGAAGTGAGAACCACAAAATCATGATGATAACGCTGAGCTCAGAAGAACACAGAACAAAGCATGCTTGATCCAGGCAGAACCTGCAACAGAGGCTAAAGCTTACCGCTCCTGATCGCATCCCACAGCGCGTGAAGGTGCTCTCCGTACAGGATATAAATTAATATGAATACCCCGAGAATTACGTAGAGGTTGGAGATGTACACCAGCCACTGCAGCAACCTCATCTTCTTCTCGGGGGTCCCAAACCACTCCTTTGCCTTGCGCTCGGCCCATCCGGTCATGCTCATGTGGCGGAGGCTGCAGCCTCGGCAGCAGCCTTGGCCGCCTTTTCAGCCTCCTCAGCCTTGGCGCGCTTCTGAGCCTTCGCCTTGAGCTTCTTCAGCCTGACTATGTTGTCCCTGTCCATCTCCTCCAGTGCGAAGCCTATGAACCTGATGGTGTCCTTGATATCGGGTATGACCTTGAACTCAAGGGCGTTGACACGCCTCTTGGTCTTCTCGATATCATCTATGAGCTTCATAAGCGAGGTCTCGACCTCGGCTGCTGTGATTATCTTGTCCACCAGGCTCTCATAGGCATCTGCAGCCTCATCTATGGCGGCGCTTGTTCCTATGATACCGTACCCTCGCTCGTACATCTTCTTGTGCACGGCCTCTGCGGATATCTTGGGAACCACAACGCCCATTATGTTTCTTGACTGCAGATCCACGACAGGCTCCTTCTGCAGGGCAAAGGCCACGCTCTTTATGGCTATGGTGCCATCCGCGGCCTTCGCCATGCTGAGCCTCTGCTCCGCCCGGATGTAATCCTGGACGAGCTCTTGCCGTATTGTCTTCGCCCTGTTCAGCACCTCAAAAAATTCGATCATGAGGCCGTCGCGCTTCATCTTGAGGAGCTCGTGACCGGTCTGTGCCACCTTTATCCTTCTTCGAAGGGCGATGAGCACGGCCCTGGTCGGCTTTGTCCCTCTTATTACGGCCATGATCTCACTCTTTCTTTGCGGTGCCTGCGTACTTCGGATGGTACTTCTTGATGTACTTGTCGTCGATCCTGGTAAGCATCGTCTCTGGCAGCATCGAGAGGAGCTCCCATCCGATGGTGAGGGTCTCTATGATGGACCTGTCCTCATCCCTGCCCTGGTTGACGAACCTGCGCTCAAACTGGTCAGCGAACTCCAGGATGAGCTTGTCACGCTCTGAGAGCGCCTCCTTACCGACGATCGCAGCAAGACCCCTCAGATCGCAGCCCTCTGCGTAGTACGCGTAGAGCTGATCCGATACGGCCCTGTGATCCTCTCTGGTATGTCCGGCGCCGATTCCTGAGTTCATCAGCCTGCTCAGGGAGGGGCGGATGTCGATGGGCGGATAGATGCCCTTCCTGTGGAGCTCACGCGATACAATGAGCTGGCCCTCTGTGATGTATCCTGAGAGATCCGGAATCGGATGGGTGATGTCATCGCCTGGCATCGTGAGGATCGGGAACTGCGTGATCGATCCCTTCTTGCCCTTTATGATCCCGGCACGCTCGTAGTTCGTGGCGAGGTCTGTGTACATGTAGCCCGGATAGCCGCGGCGTCCGGGAACCTCCTCTCGGGCAGCTCCCATCTGTCTCAGAGACTCGCAGTAGTTGGTCATGTCTGTGTAGATGACCAGCACGTGCATGTCCAGATCGAATGCCAGGTACTCAGCTGTGGTCAGCCCGAGCTTTGGAGTCAGAAGCCTCTCGACAGCCGGGTCGTCTGCCAGGTTGAGGAAGATCACGGCCCTCTCGAGAGCGCCTGTCCTCTCGAAGTCTGCCATGAAGTGCTGGGCCTCCTCGTTTGTGATGCCCATGGCGCAGAAGACCACCGCGAACTGCTCTGCCTCTCCCAGGACCTTTGCCTGACGGGCGATCTGAAGGGCGACATCATTGTGCGGGAGACCCGCACCCGAGAAGATGGGCAGCTTCTGCCCCCTCACAAGGGTGTTTGTCCCGTCTATGGTCGATATGCCCGTCTGGATGAAAGCCCTCGGCTTCTCCCTCGAGGCTGGGTTTATGGCAGCCCCGATGATCTCGCGCTCAACCTCTGGAACTATGGGTGGCCCACCATCCCTCGGCCTGCCTGAGCCGGAGAGGACCCTCCCTATGATGCTCGGAGAGAGCGGCATCTTGATGACGTCTCCGGTGAATCTCACGGAGCTATCCTTTGAGAGGCCACCGGTACCCTCGAAGACCTGGACGACGACGATCTCATCCGAGGTGTCCAGGACCTGGCCTCTCTTCACCTCACCGCTGGCCGTCCTGATCTCGACGAGCTCACCGTAGCCTACCGGCTCGGTCTTCTCGACGAACACCAGGGGTCCAGAGATCTCGGTTATAGTCTTGTATTCCTTGGTCATTGGCAACCCCCTTACTTCAGAGCCTCGAACTCGGCCTTCATCTGGTCCATGACCTTCTTGAGCTCGGGCTCGTAGTCCTCAACCATCTTGAGCTTGGCTAGTGCGTCTTTGGAGGGTACGCTCTTGATCTGATCGACCGCTACACCCCTGTGGAGAGCCTCGAATGCGTAGTCCCTGTATGTCAGTATAGCCTTCAGGAGATCGTACTGCTTCTTGTACGGGCAGAATGTATCCACCGGGTGGAACGCGCTCTGTGCCAGCCAGAAGTTGATGATCATCCTAGCAACCTCGAGTGTCAGCTGCTGATCCTCAGGCAGCGCATCCGAGCCGACGAGCATGACGATCTCCTCGAGCTCGGCGTTCTCCTGCAGTATCGCCATCGCTCTCCTCTTCAGCTGGTTCCAGTCGGGAGCGACGTTCTCAGCATACCAGCTCTCCAGATCCTTCTCGTACAGCGAGTACGAATCGAGCCAGTTGATCGACGGGAAGTGCCTGCGCTGCGTCAGCCTGGAGTCGAGCGCCCAGAAGACCTTGACGATACGGAGTGTGTTCTGGGTCACAGGCTCTGTGAAGTCTCCACCGGGTGGGGATACAGCACCCACGACAGCGACCGAGCCCTCGCCGCCGGCCAGGATCTCAGCCCGTCCAGCGCGCTCGTAGAAGTCTGCAAGCCTCGCAGCGAGATACGCTGGATAGCCCTCCTCACCAGGCATCTCCTCAAGCCTCGAGGCGAGCTCTCTCATGGCCTCAGCCCATCTCGATGTCGAGTCCGCGGTCATCAGCACATCGTAACCCATGTCTCTGTAGTACTCTGCTGTGGTCATCCCTGTGTAGATCGACGCCTCACGAGCCGCGACTGGCATGTTGGATGTGTTGGCGTAGACGATCGACCTCTCGAGCAGCGGCCTGTTCGTCCTCGGATCCACCAGCTCGGGGAACTCGTGGAGCAGATCTGCCATCTCATTGCCGCGCTCGCCGCATCCGACGTAGATGACTATATCGACATCAGACCACTTCGAGAGCGTCTGCTGCATGACAGTCTTGCCCGTGCCGAATCCTCCGGGGATGGCTGCGGTTCCGCCCTTTGCCAGGGGGAAGAATCCATCGATGACCCTCTGGCCTGTTCTCAGCGGGATTGTCGGAGGCAGCTTCCTCACGACGGGACGCGCCTGACGGACAGGCCACTTCTGGAGCATCGTGAGCTGTGAGCCATCTTCAAGCACACAGACTGTCTCCTCAACCGTGAAGTTCCCGCTGTAGATCTCCTTGACGACCCCACCCTTGTGCTTCGGTGGGACCATGATCTTGTGCTTGATCAGGAGCTGCTCCTGGACGACGCCTATGGGCTGTCCGGGCTTTACAGTATCGCCCTTCTTCACCAGGGGCTGGAACTCCCACTTCTTCTTGTGATCTACACCATCGACGAAGAGGCCTCTGCTGATGAAGTCTCCAGACCTCTCGGCCAGCAGGGGAAGCGGTCTCTGAACGCCGTCGTAGATCTGAGTGAGGATGCCAGGACCAAGCTGGGCCACCAGAGGCCCTCCGGTCTCCTTGACCGGCTCACCAGGCTTGATACCCGAGGTATCCTCGTATACCTGGATGATGTGCTTATCTCCGGAAATGCCGATGACCTCACTCATCAGGCCTTCCTCGCCGACCAGAACCAGGTCGTACATCGAAGCCTTCAGACCAACGGCCTGCACGACCGGTCCGGCGACTCTCTTTACTCTTCCTACTTCCATAAATCGACACCTATTGCCCTTTTAATCTTCTCTCTCATCTCTGTGCTTTGCTCGGTTCCGATAGCGATAACAGTAGGCCTAACGGAGTTAGATAAGGTCGACTGCAGCCTCTTAGGAAGCCTGTTATAGTCCTTCTGGTGCAGGACCAGAATTCCTACATTCGGATCAGCCATTACCTCATTTATCTTGTTTATCAGCTCCTCTTCCGAGGTGGCCTCGTAGGCTTTCTTGATCCCTGCGAGGCTGAATCCGATAACCGCATCACTATTACCTATAACTGCAATCTCCATTATGCCACCACCATCTGCTCCTCGATGAGCTCGTTAGGCAGTCCAGCCTCCTTCCCCCTGACGATCTTCCTGATGTTGGCAACCTCTGTCTCCTTTGTGACTATGTAGCCAAGCACAGGCAGGATCGACAGCGGATGGTAGTTGGAGAGAGACCAGGCGTATCTGATCAGATATGCCTTCAATCTTGCCTCTATTCTGCTCACGCCATCGAGGTCTGCGGTCGCCACATCTGAGATTGCGCTCCAGAACGGATAGCCCTCGAGCCCCCTGACGAAATCCGCGTAGGGTTGTCCTGCCATCCGGCTCAGCTCCTCGCCGAGCTTGCCGCCAGGTATCAGGTTCTCCTGAACGATGCTAGCCTCGATTCCAGCCTTGTTCATGCGGAAGAGGGTTATGAGGTTCTTGATATCGATCTCTCTCCTCACGTACTTGAGAAGGAGACCGCCGCCGACTGATAGCGTCCCGCCCACGGCACGCTCCATCCTGAAGTAATAGAGCTTGTCAAGGGCGTTCTCCACAGAGGCGAGGAACTTCCCGTCGTACTTGGAGAGAGCCTCAGCGAAGTCCGTGCCCTCGAATGCGGCTATGACATCATTGATCGAGTCCTTCTTGGCAAGCCCCTCCAGGAACTCCCTGTCCAGCTCGCCCGCAGGCACTATGTACTTCATTATCTCAGAGTCGCTGGCTCCATAGAACTTCCCGCGGAGGATCGTCTTTATGTTCCAGATGTCCCAGCGCCTCAGGTACTCCAGTATCAGGAACTGGGGCTCGTCTATCGAGACCTCAAGGAGCTTCCTGTAGGTCTTTGCCAGGTTTGCAAAGGTCGCATGCTCGATCAGCTCTGCACCAGAGTAGTCCTTGGCCAGAGCATCGATCTCCTCCTTGTACTGGGTCTCTTCGAGGTATCTTGCAATCTCTGGTATATCCATGTTCAGCATTCTGGCATACATCTCGTTGGGTATGAGCTTGGTCTTCATCGCCCTTACCCTGCCCGTGATGTATGCGTACTTCACCGGTTTTCCGAACTTCGGCAAACGTAGTACTGGCATCGCTCTCACCCGAACAAGAGCTTGGAGACCTCTTTGACCTTGGCGTTGAATATATCCCGCGCTAGAGTCTCATATGAGAGATCGAACCTCACTGACCCATCCTTGCTCTCGACCACCACGCCACCGATTATATCCAGCGTGCCTCCGTAATTGGGGACAAGAGAGGATACAAAGGCCTGATCTCGCTTGTTGGAGTAGACCTTCATATCCTTGAGATCATAGGGCTCCAGGAGCTTCTTTATAAGAGCCTCGTTCTTGTCCTTGGGCAGCTTTGCGACCGCATCGAGGAACTTCGTCCTCACCTGCTCAAGGAGTTCCTTGTGAACGTTCAGCTCAGCCCTCTTGAGCTCCAGGTTTGCGCTGGACATCTCCCTGCGCACAAGAGCCTCTATGTCGTGCTTTGCCTCTCCCTCTTTCCTGGACTTTATCTCGGCGGCACGTTCTCTGGCCTCACTAAGTATTCTGGCAACCTCCTGCTCGGCCTCCGCATTTATCTGGGCGACCTTGCTCTTGCTTGTTGCCAGAATATCCTCAACCACTGCATCTAGTGCCATTGCCTCTCACCCTTTTGGATGGGGGTGCTCAGAGTAACGCGGCGAAGGGTGACCAGGCGAACATCAGGATCAGCGAGACGGCAAGCCCGAAGATGATCAGCGTCTCGGGCAGCAGCATCAGGAACAGGCCCTTGCCCAGGAATCCGGGCTCCTCTGCAACGACGCCGACGACGGCGGCTCCGATGCCCTGCTCACCGACACCCGCACCGATACCGGCAAGCCCAGTCGCAAGACCTGCACCAACTGCCAACAGACCGTACATTACTCCTGCATCCGTTATAGCCATATTCCTCAAACCTCCTTACTATTATTATAACCATTCAATATATTTGTTCGTCCCGTTATACCTTCAGATACCTCCGGACATGTCCGAAGGGACTGTACTCAACTCCACCACCATGCTGGCTGTAGAACTTGGTGAACATCTCGACGTAATGCAACCTCAGGGGGTGCATGAACGGAGACAGTATACCAAGCAGCAGGTTGATGAAGTGCACCACAAGCAGCACGATGACTCCCACGATGTAAGCGACCATCGTGAGGTGCTCACCGCCGCTGAGCATCGGCATGATGACGCCAAAGGCCAGCTTGTTGGCTGCAAATGCGACACCAACTGATGCGAGGCCAATGGCCAGAAGCCTCAGGTAGGATATAAGGTTGCTCACATAGAACGGAAGATGCGTGGCACCCATCACACCCTCTGGGCCCATGACCATCATGACGATAGCCACCACAACAAGGAGCCCCATGAGATACACCAGGGGCATGAAGCCCAGAACCAGGCCGAGAAGCAGCAGCGCAAAAGCCACCTGGAAGATCAGCACCGGAAGCCGCTCGAAATACGCGTGCTTCTTCTCACCATAATTGAGCTCTGTCTTGACGCCGAGTATGGAACCGATTCCACAATGGAGAACACCGATGAAGATACTGACACCGATCAGCATCAGCACCGCATTAGTGGCCAGCCTGTACAGCGGGAACATTCCCATCGGGCCAACCCTGCCAAGCGGACCGAAGACACCCTCGCCGAAGAACCTTCCGGATTCCTCCAGCGCCAGTATCTCCTCATGCGGCAGCTGCCCGAAGATCTTGCCCCACAGGCCCATTGGCCCGAAGATCTCGCCGAAGATCAGGCCGAAGATTATAGACCAGACGCTTGCGATCATCACGATGTTTATCAGCTGTGTCCAACCCTCAGTTCTGAACTTCTTCTTCAGCATCATGAGCACGAGTATTATCATGATGCCATATCCGACGTCGCCGAGGATCATCCCGAACATTATCGGGAAGAACACGAATATCAGAAGCGTCGGATCGAACTCCTTGTACTCAGGTATCGCGAAAAGCCTGGTTATGAGCTCGTAAGGCTTCACGATCCCGGGGTTCTCGATCTTTGTGGGTATATCCTCGCCCTTCTTCTCGACCAGCTCCTCCATCTCGCTCTCAGAGAGTTTCTCAACGTGTATTCTGCCGCCGGTTGTGCTCTCAAGCGCGCTCTTGAGCTTATCATAGTCCGCTGACGGAACATAGCCATCTATGACAAACGCGTTCTCGCTTGTTGCAAACCTGAGAGGCGCATCGGTCTTCTGGGTCTGGATGCTCAGGTACTCATCCGCAGCCAGTATGATGTCCTCATACTGCTTCTTCAGATCCTTGAGCTTCTTCTGCAGTGGCTCCTTCTCGGACTCCAGACGCTTTATCTCCGCCTCCAGAGTGGCTATGGCCACATCAGGAGCTCCGGTGAGCTTTGGAACCGAGATCTCTGCAAACCCATGCTCGGCAAGGACCGCCTGAACCTCAGAGGCCTTCTCAACGGGCACGAACACCGCGACAACAGTGGTGTTCTTGACACTCCCTGTGAAGACCTCGCTCTTGGGAGCGACCTTTGCGACATCGGCATCAACTGCAGACTCAACCGTCCCCACGAAGACAGCCAGGGTCTCATAGCCCGAGTACAGCTCTATGGGCAGGTCAATCGCCGCCAGTGGCCGAAGCGCATTGATCTGATCCTGCTTTGATTTGACCTCAGCCTCGATCGCAGTTATGCGCTCGTAGGTGGAGGTCACCTCCTCCGCAAGCCTTCCCAGCAGATCGTCCATCTGGGATACTATCTGGGACTCCGCAAACCTGACATCGGGAGCCTTTGGCTTTATATCCAGATATCTCTCAATCGATCTGAGCTTTATGAGGTTCTCGGAGAACTCCTTGCCTTTGCCCATCGTCTTGCCCTGCTCAAAATAGTCTGCCCCACCTGTGTAGTTGACGATGTGCATGAGGTTGAGCTCATGGAGCTTCTCCACCACAGACTCCATCACATTCTTCGACCCGGCGACGACTACACGGCTCATCTCAACGGGTCTAAGCATGCAACAACCCCATAAACTCCTTTAGCATGTATTCAACCGCCTTGTCCAGTTTTGCGCTTGCACTAGACCTCAAGGCATCGACCTTTCGCATGCCCTCGCTAATAACCGATTGCTTCTTGGCCTTAACTTCGCCCTCCGCCTTGGCGAGTTCCTTCTCGTAGAAGGCCTGTGCTTCGGATTCGGCTGTACGCACTATGTTCGCTGCTTCGGTAGTGGCATCAGCGATGCGTTTTTCCTTCTCCTGCAAGGCCTGCTGGACACTGGCCTTCGCATCCGCCTCTGCCTGCTTGATTCTCGACAAGATCTCGTGTCTCGCCATCTGATCCCTCACTACATCCATGCTGTTTTTCAAACAGCGCGTGTCGCTTGATTCGTGACAGACTGTCAATCCATCCCCATCTACGAATATAAAACCTTCGGTTTCACTCCCCCTGAAGCGAGCTCAAACCCCCCATCGCTCAAGTGCGCGCTCAAGCTCTTTATGGCTCTTCGCATACTCGCTCACCGTTACGCCGCTCAGCCACGCCTCGACTGCCTGCACCATCGCCCTCGCCCCGGCGGTCGTTCCATCAGGATGCCCGTGTACGCCACCGCCGGCCTGCACTATGCAGTCTCTGCCGTAGCCGTCCAGGTTGCCTGCGACCTTCCCTGGATGTATGCCGCCTGAAGCCACCGGGAAGACCCTTTTCAGTCCATACCACTCCCCACGCAGAGCATCCCTGCACTGGTTGTTCTCCTCGATATCGCTGGCCATCTTCCCCACGTAGCTGCCGGTGTGCAGGTTCGTGCCTCCCGCCATCCTCACGAGCTTCGCTATGACGAGCATCGATATGCCATGCGCTCTGTCTCTCGTCATGGCTCCGTGCATTGTTCTGTGCACATGGATAGGCAGATCCACTCCTCTTCCGAGCACCTCGAGCGCAGAAAATCCGGCTGTCAGAACATCGACCATGAGCATGTTCGCACCACGGTCGATCGCCCTCTCCGCCCTCTCCAGGATTGTATCAGCGCCCGCTGTGACGTTGACAGCATAGAACGCCCTCTTCCCGGTCTCGCTCTCGACCCTCTCGAGCTCCGCCATGACCTCCTCGACTCTTTTCTCCATCGGGCAGAACTTCTGGTCTGTGAGGGTCTCATCGTCCTTGACGAGATCGAGTCCACCTCTCACAGCAGCCCCCGCGACCTCAGCGGTCTGCCTCGGGTTCAGCCCGACCTTGGGCTTGACTATCGTGCCGACAAGAGGCCGATCATGCACATCGATGATCCTCCTAGCATCCTCTATCCCGAACTTCGGGCCGCTGTGCGCTCTTATTAGCGACTCCGGAAAATCTACATCCAGCAGCCGGACCTTCTTCAGGGCCTCCAGACCGAAGAGGTTTCCTGCGATAACAGACAGATACTGCGGTATGTTCCCAGGCTCGAATAGCTCCACAGGGAACTCTATCTCCACGATGTTGCCCTCTATCGAGAGGACACTCGCCGCGAGATCGCTCTCAGCTCCCCTCACCTCTGTCCACGTCCCCGTCGACTGCTCAGCAGCTATCGCCTCAGCAGCCTTTCTCAGGGGAAGGTCTGTCTCGACGCGGTAGCGCGCCACAACATCTCTGTGCATCTTCTCCCACCCTTTTTGATGTTAATGAGATGCTCCGGCGCCGCAGGGAGATCCTCCTTCGGGCGTCCTCGACGCTCTCCCTCAGCTCCACAAAATCCTCAAAGCACCCCATACCCGGATGTATCGCTGTACGGATGCTCTTATAGTTGCCGATGCGGATCAAATAAATTTGGCCTAATCGATGATCTGCTCCACCTGAGGTGCTGGTATGGCAGTATGATCTCGAAAAATAACGAGTGCGTTCGGCACTCGTCTCCATGAGCCTGAGTTGCCAAACGCGCATGGTCTAATAAAATTATCGCTATTACAAGTCTGGAGGTTACCTTTCCCATTCCCAGTGTTCAGGCGCCAGGTAGTCGAAGACGCAGCATGACACAGCCACGGCTCTCTTTTCGTCGCTGCTGCCAGTGGCATAGTGATACAGCTCATGGAGAAGCGTGAGGGCGTCAGCACTTCCTGTATGACTACCGCAAGATACCCCGCCTGTGCACACAGCAATCCAGCTGCAGTCTGGATGCGGAGAGAGAAATGTTCTCCCGTACACACAATCGCACAGGGCTTTCCTGTTTGAAGGAAGTGTGCCCGCCCTGTAACCTCTTGGAAGTGTGTATGGCTTAATATATATCAGTACGTTCTCCATGGCACTTAGAATATCATCCGCCAGGCTGCCACTCCCAACACGGCCGCTCAGATAATCCATATCATCAAACTCGGGGAATTTGTAGTCCCTGGCACTCTCGGGAAGCTCTCCCCTCCCAATCCTCTCCTCTATCGTGCTGTTCCACTCCTCAACGAAATCCGGCAGATCCTCAAGGGCATTTGATCTCAGGCGCGCATCGATATCCTCCAGGTAATTCCTGATGGTGTTCAGTTCGTCCGTATTTATTGTTCCTCCAGCCGGACATCTGGCATTGTGATAGCGCACACCGACTGTCCAATATATGGTCTCATGCTCGTACACCTCACCATCCGCATTTCGCGCATGTAATGTCTGGATGATGGTACGACCTGCAGTGTCTGCATTGTAGATGTACGAGCTGCTGGAGGGCGTAACATGGGGGGAACATTCCCAGCCTCCCACATCTGTAAATGATCCGGGCTCCAGAACCTCTGCGCCTGGATAAGAGATGTGATCTTCCATCTCATCAGCACCTGTGATCTCCCAGCTAAGCTCGACCTCCCCCGTGTTTTTCGGCACCGATGTCCCGGGCTTCACAGCGCGCATTGTGATCACAGGCGGACTGTTGCCCTTCCTGGCTCGCTGTTCCTGCTCCGTGGCTTCCATGCAGTGCAGCTCAGGCACAAAGATTGGAGACCGCGTCTCCACGACCACATTGGCGATCAATACCTTCTTTTTGCTCTTCGGGTCCTTGCTCCAAAGCCGGATCGCGGCTGTACGCCTCCCACTGAGAGCTATGGGCCATCCGATATTCGTTTTCCCGAACCTGTATGGGATTCTAGCATAGCCATTTGCCTTGATTTTAAGAGTTCTGTACTTCTCAGGTACGGATAAAGCTTTACTGCCTCCAAGCTCGACTGCCAGCGTAACGTCTTTTTTGCCGGTGTTTTTTAAAAGCAATGCATTCGAGCTCTTCGTGATTGTGAGCCCTTTCAGCTGAGATGAAACTTCCACCATGAATTTAGCATCTACCTCAAAATATAAGTAATTTTGGAAGTTTGTATTCTGAACCGCGGTGCAGCAGGAGATGCATGCCAAAAGGATGAATGCTCATGTGGTCGAATCGTCGGAGAGGCGAACAACCTCAACCAGCAGCATTCGACTTCATGTCTTTCTGCCGCTCTTACGTATTCCGCAACTTTGCTGAATGCACTCATTCGCTCGCCAGGCCTTCGACTGCGTCGAAGATAAGTCGAAACGAGCGCACAGCAGGACCGGTGCCTCTGCGGACAAGTTATCAGATGGATGAGAGCGTTTTCTGCAATGTTTACTGGGCCGCCAGATCACAGGATGAAAGCTTTGATGTGCTGTCAGTTTCGTTAAAAATGGGTCGACGCAGGAGGTCGACCTTATCTCATGGTTTCACAATGACCCATTCTCAACCGCTAACATGTGGATCTCACGTCACCTCTCTGTGCAAGACCAGGATGGCAGATGCGAATGACAGAGTGAAGAAAACTATCAGTGCCGTGACATCAGGATAGAGAACATCCATAAGAGTGCTGCCCTTCAGCATAACTGCCCTCAGAGCATCAGTGGCATATGTCAGTGGCAGGATGTACGATACAGGCCTGACGAAATCCGGTATCGACTGAATAGGCCACCATACGCCTGAAAGTATGATCTGCGGTATCACGACCATCGGGATGAACTGGACCACCTGGAACTCACTCCTGGCGAAGTTTGAGAAGAACGTTCCAAGCGCCAGAGCCCCAGCGCCCAGAAGGATGACGATCGAGAGAAGAAGCAGCGGGCTGCCCTTAAGAGGGACGCCGAAGACGAAGATCACCACAAGCAGTGTGGTTGTGGACTGCAGGAGCGTGAAGAGCGAGAATCCCAGGATGTAGCCGGAGACGATCTCCGTGCTGCTCAGTGGCGATACCATGAACTTCTCCAGGGTTCCCTGAGATCTCTCCCTGACAAATGCCACTGCTGCGTTGATGAATGTGAAGAAGAACACCACCAGGCCGAGTATGGCCGGCCCGATCGTGTCAGTCATCTCCATATCATATCCGTACACGTATCTCTCGACGATTGGTGCGCCACTCCCCAAAACCTCACTCCTGGCCCCGGCAAGAGCCGCGCCCCTTATCGCGCTGGCTATCTGTGGGCTGGTGGCGTCCAGCAGCAGTTGTATCTCATCGGGTGATATCACCACTGCGCCGTTGAGCCTTCCATCAGAGACGAGCCTCTCAGCATCAGACTCTGATCCCAGGTGAAGAACTGTGAAATCCTTTACGCCCTCCAGATGCGATCTGAGCGCCGGATGCCCTCCCAGGTCCACGATCCCGAGCTGGATCCCGCTCATCTCTCCTGAGAGGGCGTAGCCGAAGAGCATCATCAGAACTATGGGCGCAAATGTGATCAGTCCGATCGTCCGCCTGTCCCTCTTGAGCTGGCGCACCACTCGGAGCGCGACCACGCAAACACGCCTGATATCGATCATGCTGCTCCTGAGAGCGTGAGAAACGCCTCCTCCAGGCTCGGCTCCCTGAGTCTGATATCAAGGGGCGTGATGATCTCCATGATCTCTTTTATCTGCGCATGTCTGTCGATCCTGATCCTCACCACCCCTCCTGAAACCTCCACATCATAACCTTCAGATCTCAGGAGGGATGCGTCGCGCTCCGGATCTTCGAGCAGGAGCTCAAGATGCGGCTTCAGACCAGCAAGCCTCAGGATCTCCTCAGGGCTGCCCTCCGCGGCCATTCTCCCGGCACGCATGTATCCCACAATCCTGCACCTCCCGGCCTCGTCCATCAGATGGGTGGTTATGATCACGGTCTTCCCCTCAGATGCAAGCTGATCGAAGTACATCCAGAAGCCCTGACGGAGCGCTGGATCCACCCCCACAGTCGGCTCATCGAGCAGCAGCAGCTCCGGCTCGTGTATGAGTGTGCATGCGAGGGAGAGACGCTGGTACATCCCGCCGCTCAGAGCCCCTGCCAGTCGATCCCTGTGATCGGAGAGCTCCACCATCTCAAGAAGCTCTGCGATCCGTCTCTTTCTCCTCTGGCCATCAATGCCGTAGAGGCCGGCGAAGAACTCCATGTTCTCCTGCACAGTCAGATCCGGATACAGGGCGCGGTGCTGCGTCATGTATCCGATTCTGTGATAAAGAGACCCGATGCTGGAGACATGCTCCCCAAGGACATACAGATCGCCGCCATCCAGGCGGAGAAGTCCCACGATGGCGCGTATGAACGTGGTCTTGCCGGAGCCGTTCGGGCCGAGCAGGCAGTACGTCACACCCTCCGGTATTCTGACCGTCAGGCCATCAAGGGCTCTCAGACCGCGAAATGTCTTGACAAGATCACGGGCATCTACAGCCTCCATGCACCACCCCTCCTCTTTCTTATGATGAAAATTATGGATGCGATGGCAGCGATCAGGAGCGCAGCAGCCCAGAGAGAGATGCGTCTCCAGTGATCGATCATGATGTACACATTCCCAGAGTCGCTCAGGTTGTCCCTGTACGTGTCGGAGAACTCGAAGAGAATTCTGAGAAGGTACAGCTTTCCCGGAACAGCATCCTTTGAGACATCCAGCTTGTAGACAAACTCTGCGCTCTCACCTGGCTCCAGGCGGGGCACTGGCGACTCATCCACGCTCACATAGATCCCGCTCTCAGGCCTGAGCCTGGCGACCAGATCCCTGGCTGTATCTGTGCCCACGTTCTTTATGGATATCCTCACGACATTATCACTGGAGCCGGCAGGAAGCCTCTCTGGATCCACTCCCAGAACATCGAACTCAACACCGCTCTTTCGCTCAACCCTGAGCTCAAGAGGTACCACCTGGCTTATTCTGTCGTACCAGTAATACACATCCGGGCTCTCAGGACGGTCCTCGTCGCTCTTAACAGCAACATCTCTTTGATATGTGCAGTTGATCAGCGCGTACATCCTGTACATCCCGGGGTATGTGTTTTTGTAGACCTCGATCGGAAACTCAAGCGGCGCTGAGGTCTGGCCTTCGCGAATGTTTCCAGGGAATGCAACAGCGCGTTTGACATCTATTGCGCTCCTGTTCTCTGCGAACAGCTCCACAGAGACATCCTGTGCTGTGGTCCTCTGTCTCTCCAGCTCAAGCTCCCGCTGCGCTGCCAGGATCTCATCCTTCCTGTCCGGCGCAGGCTCGCTGTTCACCTTTATGGCGGTGATCCTCCCGCGATTGGTCAGGGTCAGAAAAATCGATGTCTTCTCCCCCTGATATACGGACGATCTCTCCAGTGAGACTGTGAGATCCGGCACTCCATATACCTTGTAGTGGTCATCCCCGAACATCTCCGGAGGCACCGGAGCGCCCGTCTCAATGGCGGTGGATGTGTAAGAGCATGCGAGCAGAACACAGATGATGCAGACCGGAAACAGCAATCCGGGACGGTCCGATGGGGTTGCTGCATGGCGCCTGAAGATCCAGCGAGAGATGAGTGGCAGACCGAGGGATGGCATCTGAAAACTGATACCCAGGGCGCAGCACCTGATTCGCGATCGCTCAGATCTTCTCAGATCTTGCAGAAAACTCCCTCCATTCCCTCAGCTTATCTCTTATCAGAAGCCTGCACCTCTCAGGGTCTGCCAGGACCATCTCACTCTGAACCCACTCTGGCAGATACATCCTGACACCCCCCAGACCTCTGGATGCGAACCTGCTGTCACAGAGGAGTATGACACCCCTCTCGCTCTCCGCCCTTATGACCCTCCCGGCAGCCTGGAGCCCGCGGTTGATCGCTGGAAGGGTGTATGCTATCAGCGTGCCCCGCTTCTTCCCGTACTTTTGAGTGTAGTAGGTGATGACCTCCTTCTGGATCTCATCGAAGACAGAGAGGGGAAGACCGACAACAGCCACCCCGTTGAGCGCCTCGCCCTTGTAGTCTATGCCCTCTGCGAGCTTTCCTCCAGAGACCCCAAGCAGCACAGCGCCATTGCTCCTGCCCGCCCTGAAGAACTCCTCCAGGATCTGAGGAACATCCTCCGCAGATCTGGGCTCTGTGAACACCCGCTTGCCTGCGCCTCGTGCGAATCTCGTGCATGCATCCCTGTACGAGGCCATCATCGGGTATGAGGTGAAGAAGACCGCGACGTTTCCAGGCACCTCCTCTATCAGGGCGCTGATATATCCGGATATCAGACTCCTGTTCTCCGGGTTCTCCCTCGCGCTGAGCTGTGTCGTCGCCCTCTCAGCTGCTATGATCAGGCGGTTGCTCTGCGGGAATGGATTTGGCAGGGAGATCTTTATGGCCCTGCCTGGCTCGCCCAGACAGTACAGCTCATACGCATCGATCGGAGAGAGGGTGCCGCTGAGCATCAGGGTTGCGTTGACGTTATCGACGACTCTTCTTATCACGGGCGCTGGATCGATCTTCGTCACCTCCAGGCGGGTCCATCTCCTCTCCCCTGAAGATGTGGTAACGATCTTTCTCTGGTACGACGGGTCGTGCTCAGCCTCCTCGACCTCTCTGAGGAAGAGAACCATTGTGGCGAGGCTGGGCTGTACATCCCCATAAAGTGTTTCGTGATCGCTCTCCGCAAGCTTCATCTCCGCGATCGCAACCGCCACATCGCTAAGATACGACAGAGCGAGATCTATATCGTCGATGCCGTCGTACACGTACTGCCTGAAGAGCTCGCCATCGAGAAGCATCTCCCCATCCTTCGACCTGGCTTCCCTCGCGGCCATGAACCTCCTGATTCTTGGTATTAGCAGCCTGGCCGTCTTCAGACCCTCCCTGCGCCAGTCGTGATGCTCCTCTCCCAGTTTCGCCTGGCCCAGTGCCTTCTCGAACCTGTTTATCTCCCGTTCAGCCAGATCCAGGATCCTGGGCGTGAGCACCCTGGTGTTCATCTCCCTCACAGAGTCGCCAAGGTTGTGGGCCTCGTCCACCATCACCGTCATGCGGTCTGCCTCAAGACCGAGCCACTGGATTATGGCGTCCTGAAAATCCGGGCTGAAGAGGTGATGGTAGTTCAGGATGATGACATCACTGCTCTTCGCGTGCAGCGACATAACCTCATAGGGACACACCCCTCTGCAGGTCTTCTCGAGGGCATCGACAGGCACAATCCTCCTGCTCATCCTCTCTGCAGCATCCACAGCGGCAGATGAGGACCTGAAGTACACCTTCCCGTTGATCTCGAAGGCCTCTTTGCTCCTCAGGTAATGGGGGCAGACGGTCCTCTCCCCAGGAGGCTCATCAGGTATCTCATCCCTGGATGGATCGTACACATCGTTGTAACCCTTCTCGATCCGCGAGGCCATGTAGTTCTTCGAGCCCTCTCTGAGCCTCATGCACGCGTAGTAGATGCTCTCCCCCCAGATCTCAGATGCGAGCGGGCATGCCTTCTGTTTCCCTATAAGGTATGAGACTGTGGGTCTGTGTCTTGTGTTCGACCAGATCCTGTTTATCTCGTCAAGATAAACCCCTATCTGGCTAACGGTCCTGACCGCAACCACGATCTTTCCGGGCGCGGCTGCAAGTGCCGCTGATATGCAGCTCGTCTTTCCTGAGCCTGTGGGCGCATCTATCATCAGAACGCCGTGGTCGCCCTTGGAGACCACCTCGTAGACAGCATCGAGCATCTTGTCCTGGTGCGGGCGCAGCGATGGATAGGGGATGTAGTCGAGATACACAGCCTCAACTCTGGATCTTCTCGGAGATAAAAGCTTGGCTGCATTGGTTCTGCTGCGCGCGCTCGAGATCGGGGATGGCAGCACAGCGGAACCGCGCACGCCCGGGTGCACAGTACTGGAAAGCTTAATAAATGTTGGTCAGGATAATGATAATTGGTGGAAAAATGACCCATCACGAGAAGAAGGAAGAGGAGAAGGAGGAAGAGGCTGCCAAGGTTGAGCCTGTAAAGCCCGGCGAGAAGCGTGGCGGCAAGAAGAAGGGGCTCCTCGACACGTGCGTATGAGCAGAACCCTACCCCTCCGAGGGTAGGGGCTGATTGTTTCTGTGAGTTTTTATGTCCCTGGAGAGGATTTGTCTCTCAGCCTGTTCGAGGCTTACATGGATCCGGGTTTTTCTGCGATTTTGTGACTGCTTCGAACCAGCAGCGAGAGACAATCCCGCTGCTGTCCGGTTCTTATCCTGCATATTATATGCACAGGAGTCATATCATCATTAATATCAAATTATGCAATATCTATTATGGCCCCATGAGGCAGATACGAAGCGGGTCTTGATGGGAAGGGTAATAACTGATCAGCTCGATCTGAAGAAGGAATGTATGCCAGAGGTGGGTGCATCTCCGGGAGGAGTGCGGGAAGAGAAGCGTATGGGCGATTCTGTACAGGAGATTTTCATGATCATGATTGTATTCCGGTTTTGAGATCCACAGCAGACAACCATCGTCGCTTCGCATCACATAATCAGGGGAAGATCTGCAGAGCATGAGCGAATACAGGCTTCTCGCGCAGCGGATAGGTCTGATAGGCCTCGCGAATGTGCTGGTGAACCTCAGCGGCATATTTCTCCTTCCGATTCTGACAAAGAGCCTGCCGGTCGAGGATTACGGCATCTGGGCGCAGGTTAATGTCACAATCAGCCTCGCGTCAGTCGTAATCTGCCTGGGGCTCTCTGCCTCCATGGTCAGATTCATGGCCGCGTCGAGCAGCAGGGAGGAGATACAGGAGTGCTTCTACTCGATACTCGCTGTGGTGATGTTGACCGGCATATCCGCAATGCTTCTCATCTTCTGCCTCGCTGAGCCCATTGCCGGAGCCCTCTTCAACGGGAATGTGGCGGTTACAAGGGCGCTGTCGGTGATCGTTTTTGTGGAAGCGATAAATGGGCTTCTGTTCAGCTATTACAGGGCTACACAGAGAATGAAGCTATATGCGATATTCAGCGTAGCTGTGGTTTATATCACGATCGTGCTGGCGTACTCTTTCGTCAAACTGGGTTACGGCGTCTATGGTGCTGTTCTCGGATTGGGTGTCGCGAAACTGATTGGTTTTGTGTTTATGCTCACCGTGTTATTACAACACATTGGTTTTCGTCTACCAAACTTTTTACATCTCCGAGAATATGTGTCATTTGGAATACCTCTTTTTTCCTCGTATGTATTTGATTGGATTGTCAATTCCAGCGATCGGTATATAATAGGCATGCTTTTAGGCACTGTATGGGTGGGTTATTATAACCCGGGTTATCTGCTGGGTAGCCTAATTACAGTATTTATAAATCCAATTGGTACCGTGTTACCTATGGCGCTCTACAGATATTATGACTATGGAGATATTAAATCCGTTGAAAAATTACTGAGCTTCACAATTAAATACTTCCTTGCCCTAGCCATACCATCTGTATTTGGTTTGACTCTTTTATCAAAACCGATGCTGTTTATGTTATCAACCCACGATATTGCAGAGCACAGCTATCTAATTACGCCTTTTATTGCACTCAGCATGGTTCTCGTAGGTATTGCCACTATATTATCCAACGCAATATATATTGCTAAGAAAACTGCAATATCTATGAAGATCTCGTTAATAGCAGCGGTAATAAACTTGACACTTACATTCCTTCTTGTTCGTATGGGTGGTGTGATCGGTGCCGCCGCAGCAACTTTTCTCACATTTCTCTTTATATTTATAGTTACTAATTACTTCGCGAATAGATTTATTCGAATCAAATTTGATTATGAATTTGTATTGAAAAGTTTTGTTGCTTCGTTTGTGATGTCTATTCCACTAATTCTCTGGCCGCCATCAGGATTCATCGAGATTTTAAGAGTTATTGCAGTATCGATCGTTATATATTTGCAAGCGATGTGGTTGCTTAGAGGGATCAATAAAGAAGAAATTAGGTTTATTAAATCCTTACTTAACGTGTCAATGGAGGTTACGAATTGAGACCAATAGATTACATCATACCTACGTGGAACTCAGGAACTACTTTAGGTATTACGCTAGAATCTATAAAAAAATATGGTAATCCAAATAATATAATAGTTGTTGATAGAAACTCTGAAGATGATACACTTGAGATTGCTCGTCGATACGGTTGCAAAATAATAACATCTACATCGAATTTAGGAACCGCAAGGGTTGAGGGCGCTAAAGCTGCAGAGACAGAATTAATTGGATTTGTTGACTCGGATGTCGAACTAACTGAGGGCTGGAGAGAGCTTTTGAAGCATGCCTGGAGTGGTCAAGAGAGATACAAAGATGTAGGGGTTTTTGGTGCATATTGTGAGGGACCTATTATTAAAGATTCGCCTTTGGTTTTATACGGAAGAAACGGTGTGTTTGGCTCCATTATCACATACAGGTCGCTTATATTAGACTGCCCCGAAATGACGAAATATTCCAGCGACGAAGATTTCGCGTACGGACAGTGTATTTTTAAAAAAGGACTTAAATGGTACATATTTCCAATTGTAATGCGGCATCACCATGATCTTACTGGCATATCGGAGTACATCCGAATGCGGTGGTATGGTGCAGGCCTACGTATCCGTGATGGATTCAAATTGGTAAATGTTCGCCGGATAATTGGTGGAGCAGTTGTTGGCATTCCCATGCATAATCCAAATGCTAGCTACATAGAAAATTGGAGGATTAGGCTGAATTACTTTTTGGGATATATTATGTATAAAAAATATTACGAGCTCAATCGTAGTAGAGATAAATAATATTTTATTTATTAAGTTAATTTAATATAATTTTGATATACTATCTACCGCAACGCTCCACGAAAACATATCTCTTGCAGTTTTTTTAGCAATTAGACCAATCTCTTCCGCAATCTCTTTATTTTCGAGCAAGTAAATCACCTTTTCTGCAATCTTAACTTCATCTGGTTCCACAAGAAGGCCATTTTTCCCATCCTCTATAGCTTCTGGTATCCCTCCTGCTGGAGTAGCTATTATCGGCTTTCCCATGGACATTGCCTCCAGCAGAGCTACTGGCAATCCTTCGCCCAATGAAATATGTGTATAAACATCGCACAACGACAATGGAACATATGGATTATCCACATCACCTGTGAATATAACTGCATCCTCAAGACCCTCTCTTTTCGCGAAATCCCTCAGCTCGGAGGTGTATTTTCCTTCGCGCGTGGCTATGAGAATCGCATTCGGATATGTGCGCTTTATTTTTTTTAGAGCTTTTATGAGCAGCTTCAGCCCATCAGCTTTATATTTTAATGCAGTCAGACCAATTGCCAGAAGAATCGGATACTGATCTTTAATTTTAAATTTTCTCTTAAATGCAGAAATCTCTTCCTCAGATATATCTCTTACAGAGACACCCGCATAAGTTATTACAGCATTTTCAAACTTTAGACCCCATACTTCCCTGACGGTTGCTTCAAGCCTCTTTGAAACAAATGTAACATAGTCACATTTTTCTAAAAGTTTCTGGAGAGCAATTCTTTTTAAAAATGGAAATTTATTATCTTTTTCAGGTTCTGTATGAAATGTATAAATCAGTTTACATCTAAAAAATTTCTTATAAAAATATCCCGCCAGAAGATAATAGTATAATCCGCCATGCGAGTGGATTACATTCGGCTTAAATTTCAATAATAAGTAAAATGCTGATAACAACTTAGTGAGAATAAACTTTCGATTTTTGATTTTATAATTTTCTGGATCATATCCCTCTTTAAATGCAACTTTTACATCGACATCCCTTTTCTTAAGTTCCTCCACTAAACCTTCCACGTAGCTTCGTATTCCACCTGCGCATCCTTTCCAATATGTAGTAGTTATAAGAACTCTCATAGTGCCCATCTCAAAATTGTTATGCAAATCGATGTATCATCAATATTTGTTTATGATATCCGTATATTTTTATTGATTTTATTGCGAACTCCAGAGTTGCTCCGGAGTTCCATGTTGGTATTATATAATCGATTCTATCCATATGACCACTTCTCCTTCTCTAGTAATTCCTTTAAAAGAGTAACTAGTCTGCGTTCCCTTCGCTCAATCCCGAAAAGCCTCTCAATCCGATCTCTGGGGAATTTCTCAGAGACCAGTGCCATCCGTATCGCTTCAGCCGTTGCCTTTTCATCGCCATATGGAACATAGAAACCTGTATCCCCCACAACCTCAGGAAGCGCCCCTCGATCTGTGACCACAGGAACACATCCGCATGCCATCGCCTCTGCAAGAGCCATACCAAACGACTCGACATAGGAGAGCTGACAGTACACCTTTGCTCTTTGATAGCATTCCACGAGCTCATCCCGTGAAACACGTCCTAAGATCTTCACATTCTCAGGGCTTTTTGATCTCAGAATATTTAATACATCTCCACGAACTCCAATTATCAAAAATTTAACATTCGGAAGCAAATATGCAGCCTCAACAAAGGTATCCAATCCCTTCAGCTTGATTACATTTGTTGAACCTGAAGCGACTGTAAGTACCAGATCCTCTTTTTCCCCCTTCGGATGGAACTTCTCTGTATCTATGCCGTTGTAGACGACCTCTAAGCGTCTTGGTTTCGTCCTTTTGAGGACTTCATCTCTGGTGAATTGCGAAACCGCCAGAACCATATCAGCATTCTCCAATGCTAGATCTGTGTATTTTCGTTTCAGCCATCCCTGCGTATACTGACCATATCCAATCTCAGGAAGGGAAGTAACATCATAGCCGCCTGCCACCACCAAAGACCTCTTCCAAAATAGCCTGGAAAGCATCACACTCAGAAAAGAATGGCCAGAGGCAAACCAGCTGAATACGATATCAGAGCGCGAAATAGATGATGCCATCTTAAAGACATCACCCGGCTTCCTGTACTGCACCCTCTCCACATCGAAATGCCTGGAGAGAATCTCATAATCCTGCTCGACAAATGATGAATAATCGTAATATACGAATGCTACTCTCATAAACGACGCCTTTTAGATCGCGAAGAGCACATCAGCCACTTGCCTTCATCCCCACACCCTCTCGTACACCTCTTTCACCCTCTCCGTATTCTCCTCCCAGAACCTGTAGTCGCTCTCTTTCAGTTTCTCCGGCTCCCTCTCCATGCTCTCCTCCACCGCTCTTATCAGCTCCGTGCTTTTAACGACCCAGAGGTTCTTCCTCCTCTCCTCCAGGGTGATCCCTGAGGCGACAACCTGCCTGCCCAGGTTCAGGTACTCGTTCAGCTTCCATATGCTCCTGTCCGTGGAGTACGGCGTGAGCGCATTCTCCCTTCTCGGTATTATGCATATCCTCGCTTGTCTCACCAGCGCCGCGACCCTGCTGTGCGGCTGCCAGCCGAGCGCTTTAACGTTTTCTGTTTTTCTCCGTAGATACCACCACGCGAACGGCCCGCCTCCCACGACCCAGAACTCCCTCTCCGGCAGCTCCCGCGCGACTCTTAAAAGAGAATCGATGCCCTCCTGCTCGCACACCCTCCCGACGAAGATCACCACGTTCTCCGGCTCGATATCGTCTCCAGGCACCGTGAAGCTCCTCTGCGGGTAATTTGGAATCACGCAGATCTCCTTCCCTGGAGCATACGACATCGCCTTCTCCTTCAAGGGGGTGTTCACAGTGGTTATCACATCAGCTGCCTCAGCCAGCTGCCGCTCGAAGCGCTCGCATGCACTCTTTGCGATGGAGCCGAAGCGCAGCCCCGTCTCCACGCCCCATGGGGATCTGTAATCGTATATCAGGCGTTTGTACCCCGATCCCCTCAGAGCTGGAAGCCAGTGGTATATCACATCGGGAACGTTGAAGAGATGGACAAGATCAGGCCTCTCCCTCAGAACGATCTCTCTGGCTTTTCTTGCTATGGAGATCCAGTTGACTGTACCAAACCTCGGCACGATCGTTTCGTACCCCAGCTCCTTCAGCGTCGCCTCAAAGAGCCTGAGCCTCGTCGTCTTCTCCGGCTGGTTCGCGAGAAGCAGCACCTTCATCTGCACCCATCTCCAACATCGAGCAACTTTGGTTGCGCTTCATCCTCCATCATCAATCTTCTGCAGCCCTCCTCAGAACGCTCTCGTACCTGGCTGCCAGAGCGCGCCAGTCATACCTCTCAGCGATCTCCCTGTATCTCCTCTGATCCTGCGGGCTCTCCAGAATACGCTTCACCTGCGATATGAAGCTCTCTCTATCATCATAGTAGTACAGGCTGTCCCCGAGAAGCCGCTCGAGCGAGAGCATTCTTGTGGTGAGGACAGGCCTGCCGCATGCGAGGTAGTTGAAGATCTTCCCTCCAGCAGCATACTCGTTCTTCTTCATCATTCTCAGGGGGTTGAGGCCTATGTCCATCGCAGATATGTACCTGCCGAGCTCCGCGTACGGCACAGCTCCTGTGAAGATCACCCTCCCTCCAACGCCGAGCCGCTCGGCCATATCCTTTATGCGCTCGCCGTAATCCGTGAACAAACTCGGGCCCACAACGAGGAGCGTGACATCGAGATCCGGCAGAGCGCTCACAACGGTCTCGAGATCGACCCAGTACTCCAGGGAGCCCACGTAGCCGATCACATCCCCCTCAAGACCGAGAGCGCTCTTTGCCTCTTCAGAGTCAATCGGTCTCAGAAGGCTCGTATCCACACCGTTCGGGATCACCTCTACATCACGAACGCCGATGTTCCTGAGATACTCCCTGAGCTCCTGGGTCACTGTTATCACAGCCCTGGCATGCCTGAGGTTGTATCTGGTGATCGCCCTGACCCCAAGCTTTACAGCCCTGCCGAAGAGCGAGCCTGGATAGTATATGGATGCAGACTCCTCCAGATGATCAAGATAGTCGAAGACCACGGGCGTATCTGTGAGGTTCGCCATGAAGGAGGGGAGTATGTTCGCTGATAGAATCACATCGGATTCCCTGGCGGCATCGCGGATCACGCGGAGATGGGCCAAAGCGCTTGTTATGTAGTAAAGAGAGGGGTCCTCAGCTTTGGATGATCCTGCCTTCAAAAGAGAGCATCTCGTCCATCTCGGGCTGTTATCTCTGAACTTCGAGAGCTCGAAGTGCAGTACCTGCACGTCATGCCTCTCCGCTATTATATCGAATATGAAGTTCAGCCTGTTCGGAAATGGATGTCTTATCCAGTCAGTCGTCGGTATGACCAGTATCTTCATTGGCGATGGGAGGAGAATCACCAAAATATATAAACTAGCTGCATATCTGGTCTCTGTTCAGGGCGTGAGAATCTGAAGGCTGTCATACTTGCTGCCGGAGAGGGGCACAGGTGCAGGCCCCTGACCCAGACCAGGCCGAAGGTCATGCTGCCACTGGCGAACATGCCTTTCATGGAGCATGTCGTCAGCGCCCTTGTGGACAACGGGATAGATGAGATCGTAGCGGTTGTAGGCTATCAGAAGGAGCGGGTGATGGACTACTTCGAGGATGGCGTGAAGTTCGGCGCCCGAATAACATACGTCTTTCAGGAGGAGCGTCTGGGCACTGCGCATGCGCTCCGCAGGGCCCAGGAGCACATCGATGATCAGTTTCTGGTCGTGAATGGCGATAACATCCTGGACAGCAGGGCGGTAAGGGATCTTTTAAGCGCGGAGGGCGATTACGTCATCCTCGGCGCGCTCAGGGAGCACGCTGGTGATTATGGAGTTCTTGTGGTTGATGGGGATGTGGTGAAGCAGATCCACGAGAAGCCTGGGAGGGCCTGCGCGGGCATAGTGAACACGGGCGCGTACAAGATGATGCCCGATATATTCGAGGAGATACCGAGGACGCCGATATCAGAGCGTGGGGGGTATGAGATCACCCAGACCCTGAGCCAGATGATGGAGAGAGGGGTGAAGATCAGGACGGTCGTGACAAAGGGCATCTGGGGCGATGCGGTCTTCGCCTGGGATCTGCTTGCTGCGAACAGCATAGCAGCTGGTTTGATGAAGAGCGAGATTCATGGGGAGATCGAGGATGGCGTGGTGATCCGTGGGCAGGTCTCGCTGGGAAAGGGCAGCCTGATCAGATCCGGATCCTACATAATAGGGCCTGTGCTCATAGGAGAGGGGTGCGACATAGGCCCGAACGTCACGATCCTTCCATCAACAACCATCGGGGACTCGGTGCGTGTAGGATCGTTCACAGAGATAAGGAACAGCATCCTGATGAGAGGCTCAAGGATAGGATCGATGTCTGTCATATCAGACTCTGTCATCGGAGAGGACTGCTGCCTTGGAGATATGTGTTTGATAGAGGCAGGCAGCTCACTGGCAGAGGTCGAGGGAGAGTTCTACAGAGCTGAGTTCGGCGCTGTGATGGGCGATTCTGTGGTGGCGGGAAGCAGGGTTCTCATGCTTCCATGCAGCATCGTGGGATCCTCCGCCAAAATCGGATCCGGTGTCACGATCCGGGGCAGCGTGGAGCGGGGAAGCAGGGTGGTTTAGATGTGCGGGATAGTGGCCTACATAGGCACCGAGAAGGCTGGCCCCATACTCTTTGATACGCTCAAGAGGCTCGAGTACAGGGGCTACGACTCCGCAGGGATAGCTGTATCATCGAACGGCAGCATGGAGGTTTTGAAGGCCGCGGGCAGGATCTCAGACCTCGAGATCATCTACAGATCAAAGGGGGAGCCAGGGGGATCGATGGGGATAGGACATACCAGATGGGCCACGCACGGGCGGCCCAGCGATGAGAACGCGCATCCGCACACATCTGGAAGCATAGCGGTTGTGCATAACGGGATAATCGAGAATTATCTCGAGCTCAGGGAGCAGCTCAGGGATAGAGGGTTTGTCTTCACATCGGAGACGGACAGCGAGGTTCTCGCGCACCTCATCAATTACTACTACAATGGGGAGACAAACGGGGAGCTTGCAGCATCAGTCTCGAGAGCTCTGAAGGATGTCAGGGGATCCTACGCAATAGTCGTCATGGCCTCAGGTACGCCATACCTTGTATGCGCGAGAAAGGACAGCCCGCTGGTGATCGGCATTGGTAACTCATCCAACTACGTCGCCTCTGATGTCCCTGCGCTCCTGCCGTACACGCGCGACGTAATAAGGCTCAGGGATGGAGAGATAGCGGTAGTTCACAGGGATAAGATCGAGATAATGGATATCTCGGGAGCTGTGCGCGAGCCTGTAAAGGAGCGCATCACATGGGATGCGGATGCGGCGGAGCGCGGCGGCTACCCCCACTTCATGCTCAAGGAGATCCACGAGCAGCCGAGGGCGGTTCAGGAGACGCTTGCAGGCAGGATCTCAGAGATGGAGGGCGACGTCAGGCTCGACCTCGGGCTTAACGAGTGGGAGATACAGACCCTGCAGAGGATGTCGATACTGGCATGCGGCACATCCTACCACGCAGGCCTTCTCGCACGCTACTTCTTCCCTCGCACTGCCGGCCTGCCTGTCGATGTTGAGGTCGCGTCTGAGTTCCAGCACATGCAGCTCCGCCCCGGAACGCTCCTGGTGGCGATATCTCAGTCAGGAGAGACCGCGGACACGCTCATGGCGCTCAAGAAGGCGAAGACATGTGGTGTCAAGAGCATCGCGATTACCAACGTCGTCGGGAGCTCGATAACAGAGGTCGTCGATGCCACGATATACACTAGATGCGGCCCTGAGATCGGGGTCGCGGCCACGAAGACTTTTGTCGGGCAGCTCGTTGCGCTGTTTCTTCTGGGCATCAGACTCGGCCGGGCCAGAAACCATCTGCTTCCGGAGCAGGGGAGGAGGCTTCTCGGAGAGCTCTCGCGCCTGCCAGGGCTCATACAGGCCGTTCTTGAGAGAAGGGATCAGATAAGGGAGATAGCCCAGAGGTTCTCCTGTGCGAACATGTACTTCTTCATAGGCAGGGATATCCTGTATCCGATAGCGCTCGAGGGCGCTCTGAAGATGAAGGAGATCGCGTACATACCGGCGGAGGGATACCCTGCGGGCGAGCTGAAGCATGGGCCTCTTGCACTGATCACCGAAGGCACACCTGTCGTCGCGTTCGCGACCTGCGGGGAGAAGATATACTCCAACATGAAGGAGGTCAGGGCCCGCGGCGGAGAGGTGATAGCGTTCGCCGGCGAGGGCGACAGGGAGGCAGCAGAGATCACCGACACTGTCGTCGAACTCCCACGTACACTGCCGGTATTCTCCGCGGTCCTCTGCACCGTGGGGGTACAGCTCCTCGCGTACTACACCGCACAGATTCTTGGAAGGGAGATAGACAAGCCCAGAAACCTGGCGAAGAGCGTCACGGTGGAGTGAAAAGCAGCCGGCACAGGTCGAACCGCCTGGATCCTGATGATCTGGATCCATGAGCGAGCGGGAACCAGAGATGCTCGCTCGGAGAGCCCGCGTGAATCCCGATGCCTGCGTGTGACCCTAAGCGATGGGATCGTGGTCCCATGCCCAGAGCGGTTCAAGGCCGATTTGCGAGAGATCAGGCCGTTTTTATTACCATAATCCTTAAATATAAAACTTAGTAATCACCGATCGGTGATTAGTATGAAGAAAGCGATATTGCTCCTGATTTTATCGCTGATCGCTGTTCACTCAGCATATGCTGAGCCGATCAAGATAGTGGCCACGACCTCCACTCTTGAGGATCTCATAAAGGGCGTGGGCGGGGATAATGTAGATGTCACCTACATAGTCTCCTCCGGCGTATGCCCAGACCACTGGGACCTGAAGCCGTCGCAGGTCGCCGCCCTGAATGAGGCCAGCATAATATTCCAGCACGGTATGGAGGGATGGCTTAAGAACGTCACGAGGCCGGATCAGAAGGTGATAGTCCTCTCCGGCCCATGGAACACGCCGCAGATGGCGATAAACAAGACGATGCAGATCGCGGCTGCTCTCAAGGAGGCCGATCCGGAGCACGCAGAGGAGTACGATAAGAGAGCGGAAATGCTGGTCGAGCGCTTCCAGAACGTCTCGAAGATTCTGAGCGAGAGGGCGAAGGAGGCGGGCACTGAGAATGTGAAGGTCCTCTGCATGGAATGGCAGTCCGGCTTCGTCTCATGGATGGGATTTGATATAGTGAAGACCTACGCCTCTGAGGAGAAGCTCTCGCTGAAGGATGTTAATGATTTGATAAAGGTGGGCAGGGAGAACAGCGTCTCCATAGTCGTGGACAACCTCCAGAGCGGTGTCAATGTCGGGGAGCAGATCGCCAGGGAGATAAACGCCACGCATGTCGTCCTGACCAACTTCCCCGGGGCGGTCGAGGGAACAGAGACGCTCGATAAGATGATGCTTTACAACGGCGAGGCGCTGCTTGCGGCAGTCAGCGGAGCCGCTTGATTGCAAATGGAGGATATGCTCCCTCCCCGACTTTTTTGTGCCAGGCCGATCAACGATCTAGCCAGGCAGAGCCCTTCAGATCGGGGGTTCCACAGAGCGTGGCTGAAAATCAGCGAACCGCTTCCACAACACTGCCAGCCATTCAGAGCAGGCTTCTCCTGTCAGCCAGCCCCAGAATATTCAGCAACCCCAGCAGGTTCTCTCGGGATATCGACCCGTCGGAGACCTTCTTCAGCACATCCTTAGCATTGAACGCAACTCCGAGGCCTGCGTTCTGTATCATGAGACAGTCGTTTGCCCCGTCTCCGACAGCAACTATGTTGTCCGGGCTTATCCCCTCCATCTCAGCGAGCCGCTTGACTATCTCTCCCTTCGCCTCTGCATCGATGATCTCTCCCTTGATCTCTCCCGTCAGACGGCCGTCCTCTATCTCGAGCTCATTGGCGAATGTGTAGTCGAAACCCAGCCGCTCCTTCAGTACATCGGTGAAGTATGTAAATCCCCCACTTATGAGCGCTATCTTGTAACCCATCTGCTTCAGGTGGTGTATGAGCTCCTCAGACCCGGGGGTGAGAGAGAGCTGATCCGCGATCTCCTTCAGTGCCGAGACTGGCATCCCTTTAAGGAGTCTCACGCGGCGTCTGAGTGACTCCTCGAAATCGATCTCGCCGTTCATCGCCCTGTCAGTTATCCTCTTCACCTCATCATCGACGCCGGCGAAGCTTGCAAGCCTGTTTATTATCTCGAAGTCAACGATCGTCATATCCATGTCGAAGACGATCAGGCGCTTCTCCTTTCTGGCCTTGTCCAGCCTCTGGACCACAACATCAAGGCCCAGACGCTCGCATTCAGATCTGATCCACCTCCTGCACTCATCAGGATCCGCATCCCCGAAGTCCATCACGAACTCTATTGAGATCAGATCGCCGCGAGCGGTCACCGCAGCCCTCTCGATGTTTATCTCCCTGGCGGATGCCACAGATGCGACATCTCTTATTATCCCCACCCTGTCCCTCGCGAGGATTGTGACCACATAGAGATTCTTCCTGCTCCTCCTTATTCCCCGGTATTTCTCCAGCGGCAGGAACATGCACTGCACTCCCATGGAATCAGAGCGCCTCTGCATCTCCATCTCAAGCTCTTTTGGGGAGATCTTTGCTCTGGAGAAATCCGCGACAACAGACATGACGAACAGCCCCTGGAGAACCCTCTGGTCCATGTCCACTATGTTCACGTTCCGCTCTGCAGGGAGCTGGAGTATGTCGCGTATGAGGCCGGGCCGGTCCCTGCCCACGAAAGTTATCACCCACAGGTCTTTAAAATGAGATTCAGGATCGGCGCTCATAAACACCCCTTTCTCCATCCCGGTGAATCTGCTGTCTGATCCGCGGTGCTGCGCAAACCGCGGATACAGCTCCTGAAATGATGCCTGTCGGTTCTCGATCCCATATCCGTGCACCCCTGAGCGCGCCGGGAGCAGCCTTCAGAGGGCTTCTTCGAGCCTGAGATCTGATCCGATCTGTACTCAAGCGTGCGCAAAAGAAATCTGCAGCCGGGCGACATCTGGCGTGATGGATGCATTTCTAGTATTTAGATTTGAAGCCATCCGTGTTCTGAGCCATCCGGGGCACATCGGTCGGTGTATTAACAGACGCCCTCCACACTGCCTCTCCGAGGTCTCTGTACATCCTGGAGAGAGCATCTCCTGTTGTTATCGCCATTACACTCTGCTCACCTGAGACGATCACGAGCACATCGCCTCTGTCAGGTATCATCGCGCAGATCCCCTTCTCGCTCCACGGGTAGATCCTGCGCTCAATGCCAGGGATATCCAGGGAAGGTGTATCTTCAGAAGATACAGATCTGATCGATATGCTACGACCCAGAGCGTTTCTGATGGCATCATTCACATGAGATAATATGTTGTACAGACCTCCCAGACTCTCGAGCAGGGATGGGTTGATTATGAGAATGTCCCTCTCAGCTCCTGAGATCACCTCCATGACCTTCTCGTACACCCTGCCTGCTCCCTGATGCACCCAGATCCCCATCTCCTCCTCGCGTCCGGAAGTATCGGCAGAGTACACCTCCTCCAGCGCGTGCAGCGCAGCCTCTGCATCGGTCATGAAGCTGCTCTTCAGCCGCTCGAGCGCCGCAGCTGGATCCGTCACCCTGTACTTCATGGGCTTCGAGGGCTGGACCTCCACTATGCCCCTCATCACAAGCCTTTTCAGAGCGCCATAAACTGCAGGCCTGGGTATTCCGGAGATCTGATGGATCTCAGAGGCTATCCCTGCCTTGAGCCTGGTGAGTGCTGTGTAAACCCTGGCCTCGTACTCTGTGAGCCCGAGGTCGCGCAGAGCCTTGATCGCATTCTTCTCTGACATTCAGTACGTATCTTTGATAGAAGGTTTTATATGTCTTTCTGCAAAGTAACAGTATGGTCGTTATGGCATTAAATACAATAGACAGGGATGTGGCTTCCGTCTGTCCGGTGTGTCTCAGGACTGTAAGTGCGCACATATTCCAGCGGGAGCAGGCGGTCATGATTCGGAAGATCTGTCCGGAGCATGGAGAGTTCGAGGATGTCTATTGGTCAGATGCCGAGCTTTACAGAAGGTTTATGAGATATGTCGAGACCGGCAGAGGCATAGAGAATTTCATCACAAAGGGAGACTGCCCGTTCAGCTGTGGCCTGTGTGACAACCACAAAACCTCAACGCTTCTCGCAAACATAGATGTTACGACGAGATGCAACCTCTCATGCCCGATATGCTTTGCAGATGCCTCTCCAAAAAAAGTCTACGAGCCCACGATGGAGCAGATCGAGCGCATGCTGAGGATCCTGCGTGAGGAGCGTCCGGTCCCGTGCTATGCGGTGCAGTTCTCGGGTGGAGAGCCCACCGTGCGCGATGATCTTCCGGATATAGTGGCTCTCGCCAGGAGCATGGGCTTCACTCAGATCCAGATCGCCACAAACGGCCTGAGGCTTGCGGCATCTCCAGACTTTGCGCAACGGCTCAGCGAGGCAGGACTGAGCACAGTCTATCTGCAGTTCGATGGGGTGGATGCAGGTCCGTACATCAAAATGAGGGGCAGGGATCTGCTCGGCGTGAAGCTCCGCGCGATAGAGTCCTGCAGAAGGGGGGGGCTGAACAGCGTAGTTATGGTCCCGACGGTTGCGAAGGGAGTGAACGACTTCCAGTTAGGTGAGATCATCAGATTCGCGAGCCGCAACCTAGATGTCATCCGTGGGGTCAACATGCAGCCCATATCCTTTGCGGGGAGGGTCGAGGAGGCGGAGAGAAAATCAAACAGGATCACGATACCCGACCTCATAAGAGCGATCGAGGAGCAGACTGATGGGGAGGTATCGAGAGAGGATTTCTATCCGGTCCCGTTCGTCGCCCCGGTCTCGAGGGTTGTGGAGATGCTGACCAATGAGCCAAGGCTGGTCTTCACAGTCCATCCCTGCTGCGGTGCAGCAACCTATGTCTACTGTGAGGACGAGAGGCTGATACCCATAACGAGGTTCGTGGATGTGGAGGGCATGATGGAGAGGCTCACGGAGATGCTCCAGGAGTACAACGGATCGAAGATATCGAGGCTCAGGATCCAGGCGGCACTCCTGAAGGACCTGCCCGGGTTTATAGACGAGAGCAGAGCCCCAAAGGATCTGCAGATCACAAAACTCCTGATGAATGTGCTGAGAACAGGCACCTTTGACGCCCTGAGGGAGTTCCACTCCAGGAACCTGTTCATAGGTGCCATGCATTTCCAGGATCTCTACAACCTGGACCTGGAACGGGTGAGCAGATGCGGTATACATTACGCCACTCCGGATGGCAGGATCATACCCTTCTGCACGTACAACACGATCCACAGGAGCGAGGTGGAGGATCGGTATTCCATCGCGGAGGCATGCGCACCTGCACAGCGTGTGGGAGTGCCTCCGGTCACGTAAACACTCTCACAAGATCCAACACGCGGATCGATACAGCGACTTCGTCATTCGAACCGGCCGATTTCTGATGTGCAGCTGCATGCCAAGCACTCACATCTTCGCGAATTCGTCCGGAGACATGGTGGCGAAAATGATCTCATAAAGGAGGATAGCAGCGTGAGATACTCTGTTGAGTTGATATCCCCGGAGAGAAAGATCGAGCTCGCCGAGGAATATGCGGATCAGGTTCTGTACGAGGTCAAATCCGAGATATACGGATGCTGCATAAAGCTGCTCACAGGCATGCGTGATGTGAGAAACAGATGGGAGGACAGCTTCTACTTCATGTCGCAGAGCGTCCGCTCTCACGGGCGGATGTATGTTGTGAATGAGCCGGGGGATAAGAACCGAGTTCTGTATGATCCACAGTCGAAGACCGCGTTCCTTGTGAACTTCGATTACTACGGGTGGATAAAATCTCTTGCCTTATCGCTGGCGGGAGACATCCTGGAGGATGAGCACGGGATCCACTCGGTGCATGGCGCATGCCTCGATCTCGATGGCAGGGGGATATGCATCATAGGAGGATCAGGCACGGGAAAGACGACACACACCTACGGCCTTCTTAGGGATCCCAGGGTGCGGGTTGTCTCGGACGACTGGTTCTTCGGGAGGATCTACGGCAGAGACGTTCTGGGCTACGGATCCGAGAAGAACTTCTACATAAGGTCGGAGCTCGCGAGCATCTGGAAGGAGTTCTCCTGGCTTGTGGAGAGGGCGGAGCTCGACTCGATGGGCAGGGGTGTGGTCGACCTCAGATGGGCCATAGGTAAGGGCAGAATACTCCCTCTCACCACGATACGGCATGTTTTCATCCTCAAAAGAGATTCCTCGGACGACCGGATCGTGCGCCTCTCTCCAGAGGATGCACTCCAGACAGTCGAAAAAAACGGTTACTTCAACCCCCATCTGCTCGTCGATGGGGATCTCAAGAGGAGGATCCGGAGCGGGTTCTTCAGGGCGATGCTATCCGGCGCATCTGTATGGGTGGTCAACACCACAGGAACGCCTGAGGAGACCCAGTCCATGATAAGAGATGCGATTGGCGTTTAGTCTGATGTCTGTGAGATTCACCTTATATCCATCTTGACCTTTCCCATCGAGGAGAGGTAGGCCACCTCCTTTCCGGGCTCGAGCTTCGGCTTCATATCCTCTGTTATAGGCACATCTATGGTGGTGTAGTCCTTGAGATCCATGAGCTGAACGCTGGTCTCACCCACAGAAAGCACCTGCCCGGTCTTCCGCTCGACTATCGGGGCATAGACCTTTGTGGTGACCGGCGCGACGATGGAGCGCTTCTGGTTGTCGAATATGCCTATCGCATCTATTCTCGCCTTGGCAGCTCCGTGCTTGCCGGGCTTCGAATGCGCTATGCTCTTGATTATGCAGGGCTCGTCATCGATTATTATGTACCTTCCTTCCTTGAGCGTCCTTATCTCTACTTGCTCCTTCATTTGAGATCAACCCTGGTCTTTCGTCTTCCGGTGGAATGATCAGATCATATATTTAAAGGTGAGGAAGATGCTTCATTCTGCATCATCCTGAATCTGCATGGTCATCAAGTGCAGGCTCGGTGATGCGCTCAGATCACCGAACAGCCAAAAAGGCTACGCTCTTATCTATTCAGCAACTTGAAGGGACATGCAACCGGTTGCTGAATACACTCATTCGCTCGCCAGGTCTTCGATGCAGTCGAAGGTAAGTCGAAACGAGCGCATAGCATGACCCCTGCTCCTTCGGGCAAGTTATCAGTTGATAAGAGCGAAGATACTTATCCGATCGAATGCGCACATAACTCGGTGGCGAATGATGAGTTCTCATATAAAGATCCTGATCGTCCTGATCGGGGTAATCCCGCTCTCAGAGGCTGCAACCATAACCGTGGGGGAGGACGGGTGTGACTTCTACAGAATAGAAGCGGCCCTGTCTGCAGCCAAGATCGGCGATGTGATCGAGGTGCACAGCGGCGACTACTGGGTAAACCTGAACATCACAACGCCCTCTATAGTTCTCAGGGGAATTGACACAGGAGGTGGAAGACCGGTTCTTCATGCGGGGAGCTCAACCGCAGAGATTGAGGAGACGGTAGGAGGTACGACATTTATGACAGAGAAGTCCGGTGGCACTGCCGTGGCAATCAGGGCGGATTTCGTCACCGTCGAGGGGTTTGTGATCACCGGTGTCACCTGGCCGAGGCCATACGGTTCAGGCGAGCATAACGATCTGATAGGAGATGCTGGGATAAGGGTCTACTCGGACTTCAACAAGATCATGAACAACACGTTCGTCGGAAACGACCTAACCGCCATCGGGCTGTGGAACTCCAGCAACAACCAGATCATGAGAAACACAATCAAGGACATCCCCTATGGCTACGGAATAAAGCTGTACAACTCCCACTACAACGTGATCAGGGAGAACTTCATCGCACATAACGACTGGGGGATAGAGGTTCAGAGATGTGATGGTACAGATATCGATGAAAACGAGATCGTGGAGAATATCAACGACGGTATAAGCATCTACAACTCCAACTCCACATTCATAACAGGCAACATCATCTCGAGGAACGGCCGTGAGAGCGAGTTCGATGCTAACGGCATGGGAATCCGCCTCCAGGGATCCCGTTCGTTGATCTCACGCAACATTATATCCCACAACAGGAACGCGGGTATCAAAATACACAGCATCTTCTGGGATTACTGCGCTTACCCGCCATGTGGTGCCGAGGAGTCCTATGAAAACTTGGTCATAGACAACCGGATAGAGGGCAACGGAGATGATGGGATTCAACTGGAGAATACCTGGCAGAACTACATAATGGGAAACAACATCACCTCCAACCACGGAAAGGGCATAGGTCTGATGCTCAGTAATAACAATACAATAGATGAGAACAACATCACAAAGAATAGCTACGGCATATACCTGGACCGGTCCAACTATACGAAGGCGAACAACAACACCATGCGTGATATGGAGAAGGCCGGGATATACATGTGGTCGTGCATCAATTCATCTGCATACAATAACACTGTGATCGGCGGCCTGGATGGTATAGCTCTTGAGGAATCATCACAGGATAACTCACTGATCATGAACCGAATCTCAAACGCGACTGCAGGGATCAATATAACAACCGGCTCCTGCCGGAACAGACTCGAGCAGAATCTGGTCAGATCATGCCAGACAGGAGTGAGGCTGAGCGGCTCGAGCCGTAACTTCCTGACAGGGAATAAAATCGTGGAAAACGCAATAGGTCTGACTGCAGATGCCACCTCCAGCGGCAATGTGATCACCAAAAACGATCTGTCCTCCAACAGAGAGGCTGCAAGAGACGAGGGGGACAACAGGTGGGACGATGGATTGGTGGGGAACTACTATGGGGATTGCAAGGATTCCGACGGCGACGGTATCTGTGACTCCACGTGTCGGATTCCCGGAGGTGATAACACAGACAGTCGTCCTCTGGCAGCCCCCATACTCTTTTAAAATAACGATCCAGGTACCTCAGGCCCCTCTCAGTCCACATCGGTACGTCTGGAACTCCAAGGTTTTGACATAGGCACTGGCTCTCAACCGCTTTACCATATGGTAAGCACTCTTGTAATTGATACCAACTGTCTTCGAGATCTCAAGAATGCTCACCTTGAACTGCAGCATAAACGCAACGAAAACCACACACGTAAAGGCAACCTCGTATCCTGGAATATTGTTCCTGTCTTGTCGTTGAACCACTTATCGCAACTCCTACAATGGTATCTCTGATTTGGTGTGTCACGCCATCTACCGGTCCTCACAACATGCTCAGAACCACAATACACGCATCTGACGCCATCTGACCATCTCATCTCACGCAACAGATTGTAACACTCTTCCTCGTCTGGCATGAATGATTCTATGTCCATACAAGACTTACATTGTCAATCAAAAATAAATAAGTTGTTATGAGGTGATGAGCGAACTCCATATAAACTTTGTTCGGATCGAGACGATTAACATCATCACGTGCGCATTACTCCAGAACAGTCGGTGGCATGCCGAGCGCGCTCCCTTTTCCAGTTCACATTCATGCGCTTCCTGGACATGCCACATCATCCCTGAAGCAGCGAGCGTGAAAGAGAATCCTGCATCCCAGATATAAATTCTCTGGGATTTATAAATCAAAAATCGATATGCAGGTATGCGGGGGACGGGAGTCGAACCCGCGAACCCCTTCGGGACAGGGTCCTAAGCCCTGCGCCTTTGACCTCTTGGCAACCCCCGCATCTCAGAGTGGCCTGCGTCCCACCAGCCATTCTAGGACAGCCTTTGATGTGTGAAGCCTGTTCTCAGCCTCCTCGAATACAACGCTCTGTGGGCCGTCCATGACCTCGTCCGTGATCTCCTGACCCCTGTGTGCCGGCAGGCAGTGCATCACTATCGCATCCCTCCCAGCGATCTCAAGAATCCTCTGGTTTATCTGGTACCTGCTGAAGCTCCTGAGACGCTCTGCCTCCTCTGCCTCGTCACCCATCGAGATCCATGTGTCTGTAACGAGAACATCAGCGCCACGCGCAGCCTCTGATGGCTCATCCGTGATCTCTGGGACGCCGCCGAGCTCTCTGGCCCTTTCTAATATTTGGCCCTTTGGCTCATATCCCGCGGGCGACGCCACGATCATCCTCATATTCAGCATGGCTGCCGCGAGGATCAGTGAGTTGCATACGTTGTTCCCGTCCCCGATCCACGCTATTCGAAGGCCCCCCAGACGGCCGAAATGCTCCCTTATCGTCATCAGGTCCGCCAGTATCTGGAGCGGATGCTCCTGGTCTGAGAGCGCGTTTATCACTGGCACGCTCGAGTGTGCTGCAAGCTCCTCCACAGTCCTGTGGGAGAAGACTCTGGCGGTTATCCCGTGCACATATCTTGAGAGAACTCTGGCTGTATCCCCGATCGTCTCGCCGCGCCCAAGCTGCAGCTCACCTGCGCTGAGATAGAGTGGATGTCCGCCAAGCTCTGATGCTGCTACCTCCAGGGATACGCGGGTGCGAGTCGATGGCTTCTCGAAGATCATCGCAATGCTCTTTCCTGCAAGAGGCAATCTATCGCCAAACGCGCATCCACCCCGTCCGGAACGCTCTGCCTTGAGGTCCTCAGCCCTGTCCAGGAGCGCCGCGATCTCCTCAGGAGAGAGATCTGCTATCGATATCAGAGAGCGATTGCTCATGAGACCAGCTCCCTGAGTAGATCCTCAACCGTTGGAATTTTATCGTCTGTCACGCTTATCGTCGCGCTGATGCTCTTGTAGCTGGGTATCCTGGTATCATCTGTCTTCGCTGGAACCAGCTGGTTCGACCAGGGGCTGTTCGGCATGAAGGCCAGACCTGGATGCGTATCCTCCGAGATTCTGGCCACAACAACAACCCTCCCGTTATCGCTCTCCACGAGTACATTCGATCCGTCTTTTATTCCGGCCTTCGCTGCATCGCTTTTATCAAGGAAGACAACAGCGCTCATCCTTCTGTAATCCTCGCCGAACCTGTCGACCTCCTGTGCCTCGCTCTGGAATATGTCTCTGAACGTCACGATCGTAACCTTCATTCAGATCTCCTCCAGGATCTTCGAGAGAACCTCTTCATCAGATGGATACTCGCTCTTCACGATCGGATCGAACTCGATCCTGACGCCGTCCATCCTGAGAGCGCTTCCGCCCGCCTCGATGCCCGACAGGGCCGTGGGTATAACAACCCTCGAGAGCTCGGTGGTGAGAGTCCTGTGCGGATCCAGGGTGATCATCGGGACCCCCGCGAGCGCCTTCGCAATCCCCGCTGGAAGGGATGATATCGGATCAGATCCCACAACCAGGGCGAGATCGCAGCTCTTCGACGCCTCAACCACGCTGTACACCGGACCGTGATCAACACCATCAGCGAAGGATACCCTGTTTATGAAGCCTGTCTCATCGAAGAGCAGCTGGTTGAACCCGCGCATGTTGTAATGCCCCACCATCGGGATGACATTGTATCTGGTGGTCTCATTCAGCCTGTCCACCAGCGCCTTCATGCGGTCCATCCTCCCCTTGAGGGAGTACGCGAGCCCGAGCCCGGGGAATATCACGCCCATATCCGCTTTTTTCAGTCTGTTCATCATGGAGATCATGGCCTTCTTGTCTCTCACCCTGGGAATCTTCCCGTCAAGGACAGCGAGCATCGCCTCGATGAGATCTGCATCCCCTCCCGGAGAGATCTGTATGAAGTTCCCGGCGAGTATCTTGGCTGTGGGAGATGTTCTGATGTCTATGAGAAAAGCGGTCCTGTCCTCCTCATGCCCCCTCTGGAGCTTCTCCCCGCGCGGGAAGTATGAGAAGCGTGACATGTGTCTCGGGTGGCTGCTCGACGGATCGCATCCCCAGAAGATCAGAGTGTCGCCGTAGTTTCTCACATCATCCAGGGTGCAGGTCGGGATATCCTTGCGGATAACCATATCCATGATCTCCCCCTGGCATATGGAGGAGGTGTCGTCGATGATCGCCTTCGTCCTCCTCGCAAGCTCGATGCCTTTACGCTGCGCCTCCAGCGTCGAGCACGACCAGCCGAAGAGCAGGGGCCTCTTCGCGTTCCTCAGCATCTCCGCAGCTCTGGAGATGGCCTCCTCGATGCCAGCCTGCCTCCCATCAACCCTCGGCACAGATCTGTCTGAGGCGAGGGACCTGTACCTGCCGAATCCCTTTCTGCATAGGTTCTTCGTCTTGGTTATCCTTCTCCCATCAATCGAGACCTCGATATCATCGCAGAGAAGGGAGCATCCAGTGCATACAGCCATTGAATCACCTTAGACGAACTCTATAGCCTTGCTCGGGCAGGTCGCTGTGCACAGATTGCATAGTATCCTGTTCGGGCCGAATCGCCTGCACTCCTTCGGGTTGAGACACCTCACGACTCCATCCTCAACGACCAGTATGACCCTATCGCTCTTCGGCCCCAGCCCGATTGCAGATCCCTTCGGATCGTTTGCTACGTTCACCGGGCAGGCCACCACACAGTTGCCGCAGCCGTAGCACCGATCCTCGTGGATTACCAGCCCGGTCTCTGTGGCGCCCGCAATCGGGGCCATGACCTCTCTGAGCTTCTTCAGCTTCGCCTCGTATTTTGGCTCCAGCAGAGGTGTGCAGTCCTCGATCTGCTTCTCCCTGGCAAGAAGGGCAACAGCGAATGCCATGCATGTCGGAAGGCCGCACTTCTTGCAGTTCAGCTTTGGTGTTAGCTGATAGATCTCCATAGCGCTGACCATTAAATATCACCTGCCCTGCAGGGATTCTATTTGCATGTGTAATAATAGTATCCATTGACAGACATTGTGGTATGCCCACCGCCAGAAAACCCCAGCGCTCTTATCCCTATGATGACTTTTCCGGAAAGACACTTGTCCCGCTATGCGTTCTTGAAGAGTGAATTACACAGATACAAACTGCTATCCGGCGCACGAAAACAGCACAATTAATATAAAACTGATGCATCTCTTCGGAGAGTCACGTCTTCCTTATGAGCATCCTGCATCCGCTCTCAGAGAGCTCGGTCTCCAGGCTCATGCCCATCTCTCCGAATGCCAGTTTCCAGTGGGTCTCTGAGCATGTCCTGCAGTGCTCCCTGGCGACAAGTGATGCTCCGAGCCTTGAGAACGCCTTGGCGCCCTCGAGGATCGCACACCGTTCTCTTGTTATAACCACACATCCATCGCCCTCTGACACCTCAATCTCTGAGCCGAACATGTTCTTCTCGTTCGTCGCTATCGCCACCGCCACATCCAGAGGCTCTGTGAGATCGAGACGCTTGAAGGTCGCCGCAACCTGCCTGGCGCCGAGCTCCAGGAACTCCCTGATGCCCTTCTTCCCGAGCCTCTTTCCCACGTAGCCCATGCTCCCGTAATAGTTGCCAAGCCACCATCCGACAACGCGCTGCTGTATCTCTGACAAAGTCAGTACAGGTATGTCTGTCATTTTGCTCTACCAGGCTCTTGCCCTTCAGCTATAAGAGCATCGTGGTGAACATAAAGCGCCACCAACCGTAGAAGATCACTGCCGGCGACGGTAAAGAGGTCAATACCACAGAACCCTTGCCGGTCCAGAGCCTCCACTCACGGTGCAAAATCTCTGCTTTAAAAATACCAGACAACAAATTTTTGGCAGAGGCCTAATGGGCCTCGCCGACGATGTCCTTTCCTGCCTCCTTGCCAACAACAGTCTCCAGCTTGCAGACGTCCTTGCAGACGATCGTATCCTGCTCCTGGTACTTGGTGTAGGGGTTCTCCGGGATCGTCACATCTAGGCCCATCGCAGCTGCCACGAGCTCCACGACATCCAGGACCTTTATCGGAGAGTTCACAGAGTTCCTGCCGTCCATTATGTTGCGCCTGCAGAACGGGCATGTGCTTGCTATGATGTCCGCCCCAACCTGCTCAGCATCCCTGAGCCTGTTCACCGCGCAGTCGAGCGCCAGGTCTGGAAGCCCTGCCTTCACGCCGCCTCCGGCGCCGCAGCACCTCTGGAACTCCCTGCTCCTCTCCATATCGATGAACTTCAGGCCTGGAATAGACTGGAGAACATCTCTCGGAGCCTCAAACGCCCAGTCTCTGCCATTTATGTGCATCAGGTGGCGACCATTGTGGCACGGGTCATGATATGTGACCTTGTAATCCACGGTCCTCTTGTAATCGACTGCCCCCTCCCTTATCTTCTCTCTGAGGAATACCGATAGGGGCATGTTCTTGTACGGTATGTACCCCTCATACCATCTGGGCCAGTCGATTGTCGCTGCCCTGAGGCATCCAGCACATGCATAGAGGACTGTCTCGACGCCTCTGTCCTTCAGAGCGTCTATGTTGTGAACAGCATGCTCCTTCATCACAGGCCTCTGCCCCGTCCTCACGAGAGCTGAGGCGCAGCACCACTCATCCTTGCCCAGCATGCAGAAGTCCACACCGAGCGCATTCAGCACCCTCACCGTCGCAACGCCGAGGGCCTGCTGCCTGTATGCCGCTGTGCATCCTGCGAAGTAGGCGATCTTCCCAGACTCATCGACCTTGGCGTCCTTCGGAACCCAGCAGAGCCTCTCCTCCTGCTTCGCCTGATACGGGTTCCTGTCTGTCTTGAGCAGCTTCGGGAAGAATGACTGCTTTCCGTATGGACCGTTGCCTCTGACCACTAGATTCGGCCTTATCGCCTCCCAGAGCTCCACGGTGAGTATAGCGGACTCGCAGACCGTGCCGCATACACCGCATGTTGTGCACATGTATGTGTCTTCTGTGTATTTGTTGATCTCATCCTCATGGAGCGGCTTGGGTCCAAAGAGCTTCGCCCTAAGACCGTACTGGCTGTCGAGGAGCTCCCTGAACTTGGCGATCTTGTACATCGGGGTTATCTCAGGCCTGTCCGGCCTCACAGCGTAAGTCGGGCACCAGTTCATGCACTCCTTGCATCTCGTACATCCGTTCAGCTCCATGAGCTGAGTGGACATCAGGAATCCTGATATGAGGGGCTTATTGTTGGTCTTGTTATTCGCCAATTTACTCGCCTCCTCTGTTTGCGAGGATCGTCATCGGCGCTGCTATGACGTGAAGGTACCTGCTCCACGGGAGTATGAATGCGAATAGACAGAGCGCCAGGATCGTGTGTATCAGTGCGAAGTGTGGAGCATAAACCGGATTTGCGAAGACATCTCCCACCAGGAACGCGTTTCCGCGCATCCACTCCGCATAGAAGCCCGTTATTGTTATCAGGAACACTCCACCGATGAGCACCACATCGTAACCAGTTGTCGCGTCCCTGACCTCTTTGAGCAGGATCCTGCGAAGTATCGAGATCGTTGAGCCGAAGAGCAGCAGATACCCAAAGATGTCGAAGGGCAGCTGCATAGCATCCTTGACCATCTCAGCCTGATGGGCCATGCCAAGAATGTTAAAGTGCTCTATAATATCCATGAAAAGACCGAGACCCGAAAGCGCAGCAAGTGTCACAAATCCATAAAAGATGGCCATATGCATGACCCATCTGACCGGGCTTCTTCGCAGAGTTCTTCTGAGGAGAAGCACATCCAGTATAAGTGTTCTTATAAAGACCCATACTCCGTCCTTGAACGCCTCATGAATCCAGGTGGCAATGAACAGCCAGAAGCTGTGGGCGAGCGGCTCTTGATATCCTGTGGAGCCAATGCCCCACTTTTTGAAGTTGAAGTACATGCCATAGAGCCAGACCGCCAGCACAACGACTGTCAAAGCTATCACGATGGAGAAGGTGAGGCCCAGTGTGTAAAACGCCATCTGATTTCCTCCTACGCCAAACCTGTTTTACGAGCAGCCGTTATCGGCGAAATAGTTACCTGTCACTAATACTTAAACATTCCTCCAAGCGGGCTGTGATGGTCATGAGGTGCAGTAAATAATTCCAGCGCGCGCAACCGCCAGCTACAGGCATCATGCAGATCGCCATCTGAGGCATGATGTTGCAGGTTTCTTCTGAAGATCGGTCGTGTGTTCAATTCACTGAATGGAAATTCCGGAATCTCACACTGGCATAACAGATCACAAATACTGCGATGCCACTGCTGCTGGGTCAATGATCTGAGTAGACGACCTGGAGATCCAAGCGCTGCGGTCGTGGGCTCGGATGGTTGAACATGCAGTCAGGAATCAGCGTGAACTGGCATATCGCAAAATGACCTTCACATGGTCGCATGCTGTTGATCTCAGCAGCACGAGTGCACAGACTACAGCAGACCACAACGAGTGAGATTAATATTACTAACATATAGATTATGACGACACAAAATAAAGTATTTATATTATAACAACAATAGACAATGCTAAAAGAAGATTGTGATGTGCATGAGACAGTTCTCCGTAAGGGTTCTCGATGAGAGGGACGCCGAGTTTGTGGAGACGCTGGTCTCCGTAGGCATACCCAGAAATGTGGCTGCCATGATAACGTATCTCTCCAACGTTGAGGAGGCCACGTCCAGGGAGATCGAGATAGGCTCAAACCTGAGACAGCCTGAGGTCTCAGTTGCGATGAGGGTGCTCAGAGCGAACAACTGGGTTGAGGAGAGAGAGCTCAAGAAGGACGGCAAGGGCAGGCCCATGAAGGTGTACAGGCTGACGGTGAGCCTTGATGAGATCATAAAGCACTTCGAGGAGGAGAAGAAGAGAGAGGCCGCAAAAATAATGGAAAGCATACAGAGGCTGAGGGAGCTGAGCAAAAAGATCAGCCCGAAGGGATCTAGCCAGCAGATACAACCCGGATGACCTCGATCTCGCCTGGAAGCACCGTGTCGTTGAACGGAACGGGCACCCCGTCCCTTGTGATCACCACTGTCTCAGGGTTTATGCCAAGGAGATCCAGAAGCCCGTAATACGAGGTCCCCTCAGGCAGAACGAGCTGCCTCTCAGCCTCAACATCGCCGAATATCCTCACGGATACAGATATCAAAACCTCTACTCCTCACCGCCTGCGCCCTTCAGCTCATCCAGGTGTGTCTTCAGCAGCTTCTCCTCAAGGCTCTCCATCTTCTTGCCACCCTTCCTCTCGGTCTCGCGCTTCTTGAACTTAGGCACAAGCACCACCAGAAAGTAAGATGTCATCAACTGTATTAAGTTTTATCCCTGTTCTCAGGGATCTGTCCGAATAAGAGTTCCGGAGCCAGATATTCGAGGCTTGAGGATGCTGATTGTTATGAGCACTTCTTCCTTATTCGGACACCTCTGTTCTCAGTAATACCAGCATGATTTCGAGCACATCTATGGGGAGAGGCTTTTTAAAATATGAGCTGCATCTTTTCACTATGGGAAGACGAGCAGAGCGCCCCATGCTGTGGATGCTTCTTCTGATAATCGCGGTTCAGATACTCTCGCTGGGCATGATGCCCGCGCTCTCGGCGAGCGAGATTCGGGTCTTTGAGGATCCGTCCGCGACATCGAATGCCATACTCTACATTGTGCTAGTGCTGATATTCACGGGATTCCTGCTTCTGGCAACGAAGCTCGGATGGAGCTGGCTCATATCCGGGACCATCCAGCTCTGCCTGTTCCTCAGCGTCTTTTACGTCCTTGGAGTCTACCTGCCGTGGATGCTGGCACTCGCGATCTCCCTTGCTCTCATGCTTGCGATGATATGCTATCCAGAGTGGTACGTTGTGGACTCGCTGGGGATTCTTGTGAGCGCAGGAGTCAGCGTTCTCTTCGGGATCAGCATGGAGACTCTGCCTGTGATCGTCCTCCTCTCAATTCTTGCTGTCTACGATGCGATATCCGTCTACAAAACAAAACACATGGTCACGCTGGCTGAGAACGTGATAAAGATCAGGGCACCTCTGCTCTTTGTCATCCCGAAGAGCAGAAGCTACAGCTTCCGGGTTCAGGGAGCTGATGGGAGAGAGGCATACTTCCTTGGGCTGGGGGATGCGATAATGCCATCAGTGCTTGTTGTATCCGCGAACTGGTCTCTTCCAGTGAGCCATGACATCCTCGGCGTTGCCCTGCCAGCGATCGGCGCGATGCTCGGGACGTACGTGGGATTCATGGTTCTGGCAGTGAGCTCAGGAGAGAGACCGCAGGCCGGACTGCCGTTCCTCAACGGCGGAGCTGTGATCGGATTTCTCACAGGGTGCCTGCTCTCAGGCGTGTGGCCGTTCTGATTGAGATGCATCCAATTCTTCCCGGTGGTGAACACCGCGCGGTGCTTCGATACGCCGCCACATGATCCCGGAATGCTCTCGTCAGTCAGCTCCGTGGAACGCCTGGGGTCGGCGAGGCACAATCTGAAAGTCCACCCTGCTCCTCCTCCCCAGAAGGTATGGGGCAGATGGCGAGCGCGCCACGACCGGAAGACCATCCTGAAGCGCCTCTGCAGGGTCCAGGGGTTCCACGATGGAGAGCTCGAGAGCATCCCCCTCGATCTTCCGCACGACCTCTGATGCCAGGCGGAACCTCTCCGAGTAAGCCAGATCGACGATCTCTCTGTTATCTATGCACACTGCATCCCAGATGATGATCGATGGCCTGATCGATGACCGCCTTGAGCTCCTCCTCCGGTTGATCAGCCGTGTTATCTGGGAGAGGTCATTCCCCGCACGCATCTCGCCCTCGAGCATCGCAGACCCGATCAGCCCTGCTCTGAGCCTACTGACGATATGGCTGACATCCCTTCGCCTGGTGGTGAAGAGCCAGGATCTCCCCTCAGATAAATGAAGCTGGACCCGGATGCCCCTCCTCGCACAGAAGATGAGATCCGATCCGGTGAGGGGAACCTGCCCGGAGGCGATCTCCAGCTTGGGGATCTCCATCATGACGAAAGGAACACCTGGCGTGAGCCTTATACCGTCCAGAGCACCGGAGGATGCGGCTTCAGCCACCCGCCCCATCTCAGGGTGCCTCGAGTAGGCTGCCCACACCTTTTTGATATCCACTCCAAAGGCCCTTGATATCGCCGATGCAACCGTCCTCGGCCCTATACCGGATCTGATCCCGGTTGCTGTTAGCGCTATGTATCTCCCCTCAAGCGGCGCTGAGGAGAGCAGCAGACCTGTTAGCATAGACCTGCGCCTTTTCTCAGAGCCACGCCCCTTTGAAATCATGACACTGTTAAGCACGCTGTGGACATAGCCGATGGTGAGAGGTGCCTCGTCTATGCCACTCTGGCGTTTGTGGCGGATCGCGTGCTCTGCCATCTCCCCCAGGTCGCCGCCCTCGATCTGATCAGAGATGGAGAGCAGCGCGTCCATCACGACGCCCCTTCCGGTGAGTTCCCCCGGACTCCAGCTAGGCCTTATGCCACCTGTCAGGAGCCGCACCGCAGGGCAGATCTCCTCCTGAGGCAGCGATCTAAGAAGTGATGCCAGGGCGCTGATCCTGTCTCTGCTCCTGGAGCTCAGCAGTTCCGCGATTCTCATGTATTCGTTCATAATTCTCCGGTGCGCGGTGACGGCAGAAACTCCCGCACCGAGCTGGTATTACTGTCTGGCTCAACAACCGCTGTACTCATCTGAGCAACCTCACGATCACAAAGACCCCACATGCATTTATGACAAGTATCAGGAGAGCTCCCAGGAGCCATCTCGGGATAACCCCTGAGCCGGTCTGGCGGAGATCCAGGGTTGTGTCGTTGCAGATAACAATTGATCTCAGACCTCCGGCGAGATACAGATCGTAAACCCCTCTCTCCAGCCCACGGAAGATGTAGCTTGTGGAGCCGCTGTCCCCTGCAACAACCGAGCCGTTTCTGCGAACCTCCACACCGCCCGGGCGCGGCAGCTCCACCCGAAGGCTGTACGTCCTTCTTATAGGCAGACTCCTCCCATCGCTGATCGCCAGACAATCCTCGATCCCGAGCAGTGCAAGGAGTGTGGGGGCGATATCCGCCTGCGACCATTTGCCGCCCAGGATCACATCATCCACGCCCGGGCCGATTGCCATCAGAGGTATCCTCAGGCTCTCCAGGTGGTTCGAATAGTTCTCTCCGGCATGCCCTCCGCGGGATCCTGTGAATGACATGCCGTGATCCGCGGTAACGATGAGCAGCACACCTCTCTCCCTGCAGGCGCGAACGAGCTCTCCCAGTCCCACATCCAGCGCCCTCACAGCCCTGATGTACTCATCAAACCCTCTGTAATGACCGGCGGAATCGATGCCGCCGATGTTGACGGTGAGCAGAAATGGCCGATCCAGCCTTCTCACAATGTCTGTGGCGGCATCGAGACCCCAGCGGTTGTATCTTGGATAGCTGGAACTGTAAAACCGGTAGGCATGCATCCACTCCTCCATGATCTCACGCACATCCTCCGGGAGGCCGGCTCTGGCTCCCATCGTCGGATCCCCTGAGAGAGAGTTGTTCTCAAAATAAAGAACCCCGTCCTGCTTCAGAAGCATGCTCATGAAGTCGCCGCGCTGCATTATGGCGATACAAATGTACCCGCTGCGTCGAGCTGCATCGAATATCGTGGCGTTATCCATTCCAACCATGATCTCATCCGCAGTCGAGCATCCTGTGAATATCGTGCTGTGCGCCGGAACAGTGGATGGGATTGATGCCCTGATGTCGAGAACCCTGGCGCAGTCGCTGATGTTGAACAGCACCGCATGATCCAGGACTCTTCCATCTATCGAGTACGGCGTGTGCTCAGGGTAGATATAGCTCGACCCGAGCCCGTCGACGATGAGAAGAACTGCTCCCCTGGGCAGCGCTTCACCGACCGGAGATACGCTATTGCTGGCGCAGATCGCTGGGGATATGAGGAGAAAAATGATGAGCGGCAGCATCAGAAGTCTGTCATGATCCTGTACTGATCGATCTCGCTCTTCTTCAGCTGGCTCAGGAACTGCTCTGTCATGTCTCTGACATCCTTTGATCTCGTTATCGCCCTGCCGACCACGATTATGTCTGCTCCAGCACGAAGCGCATCCCCGACGTTGTCCACCCTGATCCCACCGGCAACCGCGACGAGCAGTCTCTTCCCGAGAGATTTTATCTCAGGGATGCTCTGCCATGCATGCTCGCTGTTCTCCATATCTATCGCTCTGTGGAGCTCAACGACATCAGGAAGCACCGAAAGGCCCCTGAGAACCTCAACCGGATCGCTCACGTTTAGCATATCCACTATCGAGTATATGCCGGTCTTCCTCGCCTCCTTGATCGCGAGCTCGATCGTCTTTCTGGGCGCCAGTCCTGAGATGACAACAGCATCCGCGGATGCGTCAGCAGCAAGCCTTACCTCGAGATTCCCCGTGTCCAGGGTCTTCAGATCGAGTATGACAAATGATCCTGGCCTTGCTCTCCGCACCTCCCTCACGACCTGAACACCGTGCATCTTCACCAGCGGCGTGCCGATCTCTATCAGCAGATGATCGCTCTCAGGGATCTCGGATAGAACCCGCCTGACCTCAGCGAGATCGACGATATCGAATGCTATTTGCAGGTACGGTGGATCCCAAAGCCTCATCACCCTGTAGCCCATCACAGGATGCATGGATCTGTCCTTCTCGTAGAGAACCTTATCGACATCCGGGAATCCCTCCATCGCCCTCTGTATGGCGAGCTTCGTCGCGCCGTAGTTGTACCTGTAGATCGCGTCGTAGTCCTTCGCATCCGGATGTATGAAAACGGACACTACGATCACCAGCTCCTCCGCACGCTCCTTTGGGATCACACCCTCCTCCACGGAGTCTGCCACTGCCTTCGCCACAGCACTCTGGGCTGGGCCGAATATGATCGCCGCCTGCTCCATGCTTTTCACAGTGACCTTCGGAACTATCAGCGTCGATGGCTTGGCCGGCAGATTCGGCCTAATGACTGAGAGAAGTGGGGTGTGCCCGGCAGAGAGCTGCGTGAGGCCATTTGCAAACGCAATGCCCACCGGACCGTTCTTATCCCCGATAAGCAGATCGATGTGAGCTACCTCGGGCTCCTTCCCGATAAGAGCCTCTCCTACTAAAAACAATCCTACACCTCTCATCCCGAAGAAGCCTGCTGACGTATTAACCTTTCCGCCTGTCTGATGTCGAGCTGTGTTGGTGTTCAAGGCGGCGTTACCAGCCGTCCCGCCACAGCTCGTGCGATTCAAAGAACAGCTATTCGGAGCGCACCCCAGCCGCATCTCCACGATTCTTAATCGATCCCTGAAGGAGAACTCTCCGGCCCGGTCTTCGTGATATCACAGATCGCTCTCATCCCTATGATGACTTTCCTGAAAGACACTTGTCCTGCTATCCGTTCTTGGAGAGTGAATGATTGTTTCCACCAGATTGCAGATCATCTAAGTTGCTGAATACACAAGAGCGTCACAGATTACACCCCATCCGCCAGAGCATCTCTTGTATAACCCCAGACATCGCTGCTCTCCTTTTCGCCTCGCTGATGAGCACCCTCGAGATGCGCTGCTTCGTGTAGTGATCTTCCACCCACTCAAGATCACTGTAGCCGACATCCATAAGCATCAGCCCCTCTGGCGGAGCTGTGGGCGCGCCGTGGGGTGTCGATGGGTCGAGAAGCTCCCTGATCCAGCCCACCGGCTTCTCGCCGATGCCTATCAGCTCGAGGGCCCCGACGATGCGCCGGACCATGTTCCAGAGAAACCCATCCGCCCTTATATCGAAGACGATGATCCCTCCGCGCTCGTTCACATCAATGGAGATTATCCTGCGGATCGTGTCCACCTTCGATGTGGAGAAATTCCTGAAGTCGTGTGTGCCGACAAGATGCTCTGCAGCCGCCCTCACAGCGCCCAGATCGATATCAGGCGAGAAGAGGAAATACCTGTACTCCCTCCACAGGGCGCTCCACCTGGCGCTGAACCCGACCGGCGCGACCGCCCTGGCCCATGCCCACACATCAGACGGTAGGAACCCGTTGATCACCCTGGGGGATGCGAGATGTCCTATGTCATCATCAATCCAGAAGTCGATGACCTGGCCGAGCGCGCTTACGCCTCTGTCCGTTCTTCCCGCATAGCAGAAGTCCCCATTTGCGATCCCGATCCTCAGGAGAGCATCTCTTATGACAGATTCCACCGTGCGGAGCCCCGGCTGCCTCTGGAATCCGTAGTACCGATCCCCGAGATATGCAACCTTCAGTGCAACCTTCATCGCATCATAAACGACCGCGCAGAGGCCATTCGCAGCCTCTGGCCTCTCAGATCTTCTCTTCCGAAGTGGGTTTTGCAGGTCTCAACCGCCATCAGATCTCCCTGGGATCTGTGATCTCCCCTGTTATGGCGCTTGCCCCTGCGACCGCGGGAGAGCAGAGATAAACCTCTCCCCTTGGACTCCCCTGCCTTCCGACGAAATTTCTGTTTGATGTTGACAGCGAGACCTCTCCAGGCCCGATCAGCCCGAAGCTTCCGCCCATGCAGGGGCCGCAGCACGGTGACTCGACGATCGCGCCAGCCTCCATGAACTTCTCTATGAGTCCTGCCCTGAGCGCCCTAAGATACTCCTTCCTGCTCGCAGGGATGACGATCATCCTGACGCCCCGTGCGACAGGCTCATCGCCCATCACCTCTGCAGCTAGCTTCAGATCCTCAAATCGACCATTCGTGCACGATCCGAGGAAGACCTGATCGATCTTAACGTGGGGAAGCCTGCTTACAGGCACCACATTATCGACGCGATGGGGCATGGCCACCTGTGGCTCGAGATCGTTCACGTTCCAGTGTCTTTCTGTGAAGATCGCGTCCTCATCGCCACTGATCGGATCCTCGGTGACCCACTCCCTGAGGTATGTCATGGTCATCCTGTCCGGCTCCACAAGCCCTGCCTTCGCGCCCATCTCTATCGACATGTTGGTCATGGTCATCCTCTCTGCGACGCTCATCCTCTCGACCGCGGACCCAGCGAACTCGCATGCGAGGTAGTTCGCACCATCCGCGCCGATATCCCCGATGATCCTGAGAATCACATCCTTTGATGTGACCCTCCTCGGCAGACGCCCGTCTATCACAAGCCTGAGGGTCTGGGGGACCATAAACCAGAGCTTCCCTGTGGCGAAGACGCTGGCCATATCTGTCGATCCGATGCCGGTCGCGAATGCTCCCAGCGCACCGTAGGTGCATGTGTGAGAATCCGTGCCGACAATGAGCTGCCCTGGAAGCACATGGCCGTTCTCGGGCATGACTTGATGGCAAATTCCGCTGAATACATCGTAGTTTATGATGCCCTGCTCTTTTGCAAATGCCCTCAGCATCTGGTGGTTCTCAGCCGCCTTTATGCTGTCTGCAGGCACCTGGTGATCGAAGAGTATCACGATCCTGGAGGGATCCCAGACCCTTGCCCCCATGCCTGCTATCTCGTAGAAGCCCCTGACAGCAAGGGGCCCGGTTATGTCATGTATCATCGCGCGATCTATCGAGGCCATGACGAACTCGCCCGCTCTGGCCTCCCTGTTCGCGGCCCTTGAGAATATCTTCTCCGAGAGGGTTTGACCAGCCATGCTCAGGCCCATCACGCCCATGATAGATAAATCTTGACCCTGAAGCCGCTTCGAATCTCATTACACCAGCACAAACACAAACAGGTTGTCGCTCTTATCCATATGATAACCTGCCCATAGAAGCACTGGTCCTGCCATGCATTCTTGGTGAATGAATAAGTGCGTTCAGCAACCACATTGGACGACCTGCGTGTTGCCAACACATAAGAGCAACTGGTTGTTTATGTGCCAGGCAAGCGCCAGAAATAGCTTGATGTTTAACAACGTGGCTTATGCGCCTGAGAGCAAAAGAGCTGTGAGGATGAGGCGGTGAGGGTTGAGCCGCTACAGGATCAGAGGGCCCTGTAGCGCACCTCCCTGTGGTACTCGTCCAGCGCCTTTATCGTTAGCTCTCCCCTCAGAGCCTTCTCTATCGCCTCGGCTGCAGCCTTCGCCGCCTGGACTGTTGTTATGTAAGGCACATGGTAGTCAACTGCGCTTCTACGTATCTGGAAGCCATCCTTCACGGACTGCTTTGTCGTGGGCGTGTTTATTATCAGCTTCACCTCGCCCCTCCTGATGTAATCCAGAACGTTCGGGCTGCCGTTGTAGATCTTCCTGACACGCTCCGCAGGAACACCCGCTCTCCTCAGATACTCAGATGTGCCGTCTGTTGCTATTATCCTGAGACCGGCGTTTGCAAGCCTTCTGGCCACCTCTGCCATCTCAGCCTTGTCCTCGTCCCTCACAGAGATGAAGACGATTCCATCGAGCGGCAGGCTGTTCTCAGCGCTCATCTCAGCCTTGAAGAACGAGAGGCCCATGTTGTAGTCGATTCCCATGACCTCTCCTGTGGACCTCATCTCAGGGCCTAGAAGGACATCTGCGCCTGGAAGCTTGTCAAACGGCAGGAGCACCTCCTTTACAGCGACATACGGTATCTCAGGCTCGACGTTGAGATTCATCTCCCTCAGAGTCATTCCTGCCATCACCTTTGCAGCGATCTTCGCCAGGGGCAGCCCCACAGCTTTTGACACGAATGGTATCGTCCTGGACGACCTTGGGTTCGCCTCGAGGACATAAACGATGCCATCCTTGTAGGCCATCTGAATGTTGATTATTCCCCTGACATCCAGCGCCAGGGCTATGCGCCTCACATAATCTTTCACTCTCGCGATGACATCATCTGGAAGCGTCTGCGGCGGGATCATGCACGCGCTGTCGCCTGAGTGTATCCCCGCCTCCTCTATGTGCTCCATGATTGCTCCGATGAGAACATCGCGACCGTCGCACACAGCATCCACATCTATCTCGACAGCGTTCTGGAGGAAATCGTCTATCAGCACAGGATGCTCATGTGATACGCGGACAGCCTCACGCATGTAGAGCTCCAGCCCGGACTCGTCGTAGACTATCTCCATCGCCCTGCCGCCGAGGACGTAGCTAGGCCTGACCAGGACGGGGTAGCCGATCTCCTTCGCGACCCTCTTCGCCTCCTCCGGGGAGTATGCTATTCCTGCCTTGGGCTGCGGTATTCCAAGCGTGTTCAGGAGCCTGTTGAAGCGCTCCCTGTCCTCAGCGATATCTATGCTGTCTGGAGATGTTCCCAGGATCACTGTCTTCAGACCGCGCCGCTTCAGCTCTTTCTCCAGAGGAACTGCAAGATTCACAGCAGTCTGACCGCCGAACTGCACCATCACCCCCCAGTAGTTCTCCTTCTCGATCACATTCATCACGTCCTCGAGGGTGACGGGCTCGAAGAAGAGCTTGTCAGAGGTGTCATAATCTGTGGAGACTGTCTCTGGGTTGTTGTTGATTATGTGTGCCTCGATCCCCATCTCCCTGAGGGCCGTGACCGCGTGGACTGTGCAGTAATCGAACTCTATGCCCTGGCCGATCCTTATCGGACCTGAGCCAAGTATCAGGACCTTTTTCTTATCTGAGGGGGTCAGCTCGCACTCCTCATCGTATGTCGAATAGTAGTAGGGAGTCGATGCCGCGAACTCGGCTGCGCACGTGTCCACCATCTTGTATGTGGGTATTATCCCCAGAGAGAGCCTGTAATCTGTGACCTCCTCCCTGCTCAATCCCACAAGCTCTGCGATCCTGCTGTCAAGGAAACCCATTTTCTTCGCGCGCCTGAGCCTGTCGGGGGTAAGGCCATTCTTAAGCTCGTCCTCCATCCTGATTATGTTCTGGATCCTCTCGATGAAGTACGGGTCGATCATGCTCAGCTGCGAGATCTCATCCACCGAGAAACCACGCCTGAGAGCCTGGTATATCGCAAAGAGCCTCTCATCCGTCGGTATTCTGAGAAGCTCTCTGACATCGTCATCACTCCATGGGGTGTACTTGCCGTTGTATCCCAGATCTATATCGATGTCGAGAGACCTGATGGCCTTCATGAGCGCCTCCTCGTAGCTCCTGCCTATGGCCATCACCTCTCCTGTGGATTTCATCGATGTTGTGAGAGTCCTGTCGGCCTTGACGAACTTGTCGAACGGCCATCTCGGGATCTTTATGACAACGTAATCCACAGTTGGCTCGAACGATGCTGGCGTCTCCTTTGTCACATCGTTTCTGATCTCATCTAGAGTCATACCGATGGCTATCTTGGCGGTGACACGCGCTATTGGATATCCTGTGGCCTTCGAGGCCAGAGCTGAGGATCTCGATACGCGGGGATTGACCTCAATAACCCTGTACTCGCCGTTTCTGACCGCGAACTGTATGTTGCATCCACCTTCGATGCCCAGAGCCCTTATGATGTTTATCGCAGCAGATCTCAGCATCTGTATCTCATGATCTGAGAGCGTCTGTATGGGTGTGACGACTATCGACTCTCCTGTATGGATCCCCATGGGATCCATGTTCTCCATGTTGCAGATGGTGATGCATGTGTTGTTCGAGTCCCTCATCACCTCGTACTCCACCTCTGTCCACCCTATGACGCTCTCCTCGAGGAGTACCTGATGTATGCGGGACCTCTTCAGACCCATCTCGCATATCCGCATGAGATCCTCGCGCGTCCTCGCGATCCCTCCGCCGCTGCCTCCTAGTGTGTACGCGGGTCTCACTATCAGAGGGAGGCCGAGCTCCTTCATCGCCTCATCAGCCTCCTCAAGGCTTGTGACCGCAACGCTCCTCGGCACAGGCTCTCCGATGCGCTCCATCGCCTTCTTGAAGAGATCCCTGTCCTCTGCCTCCTGGATCGATCTCACCTTCGTGCCGAGCACCTCGACACCGTATCTCTCCAGAACACCCATCTCTGCGAGCTCGCTAGTTATGTTAAGACCGGTCTGACCGCCTATTCCAGCTATTATACCATCAGGACGCTCCTTCTCTATGATCTTTGCAACAATCTCCGGCACCAGCGGCTCGATGTAGACCTTATCCGCCATATCGGGGTCGGTCATTATCGTTGCCGGGTTTGAGTTGACTAGGACGACCTCCACGCCCTCCTCGCGGAGGGATTTGCACGCCTGTGACCCGGAAAAGTCAAACTCCGCTGCCTGTCCGATCTGGATGGGGCCTGATCCTATCAGCAGGACCTTCTTGATATCTGGGCGCTTCGGCATCTCAATCGCCTCCGGACGCGATCTTTAAAACAGAGCTGAAGAACGGATCCTCGGTGCACATCGGTCCTGGATGCGCCTCGGGATGGTACTGGACCGCCAGGATCTTCAGGTACCTGCTCCTTATCCCCTCGACGGTCCCATCGTTCGCATTCAGCTGCGTTATCTCAAGATCTATACCTTCCACAGATTCGGGAACAACTGCGAAGTTGTGGTTCTGGGATGTTATGTAGACAATCCTGCTCTCGAGGTCCTTCACCGGCTGGTTGCCTCCGTGATGGCCGAACTTCAGTTTGAACGTCCTCGCGCCCAGCGCCAGCGAAATGACCTGATGGCCGAGGCATATGCCGAATATCGGCATCGATCCTGCGAAATGCCTGACAGCCTCTATTGCGCTCACCGCCCTCTCAGGGTCTCCGGGTCCGTTTGATATGAAAAGACCATCAGGCTCGACCGCCTCTATGTCTGAGATGCTCGAATGTGCAGGAAGAACGTGCAGATCGAACCCGCGGCACTCCAGGCTCTTGAGTATGTGCCGCTTTATCCCGAGGTCTATCACTGCCAGCCTTGGGCCCGATCCTCTTATCCTGTACGGGCTTCTGCACGTGACCTCGCTCAGCAGATCCAGGGACGATATCGAGGGCTGATCCCTGGCGAGCTGCACGATGTCGATCCCCCTCACCTCAGACTCTCCAACTGCGAGAGCCGCCTTCATGGCACCCAGCCTTCTTATCTTGACCGTGAGCATCCTGGTATCCACCCCATGTATCCCGGGCCTGCCCTCATCAACAAGAAACTCCGCGAGCGTTCTGCTGGACCTGTGATGCCTCGGGCTCGGCCAGATGTGCCTGCAGACCATCCCCCTGGGCCACATGCGATCCGACTGGAACTCATCCCCGCTCACGCCGTAGTTGCCCTCCAGCGGGTATGTGAAGAGCAGGATCTGCCCGTTGTAGGAGGGATCTGTCAGCGCTTCCTCATATCCAGACATCACCGTGGTGAAAACGATCTCTCCGGTTACGATCCCAGGGGCACCAAAACCGTAGCCCTCTACCAGAGTGCCATCCTCTAACCCTAAGACCCCAATCATAGTATCGCCACCACAAGCAATGAGGTGATCTAAATATGTTTCGATGATCCGGAGAGAAGGGGTACTCCTGCGAGGCATTCAAGCAGTGCGACCCCTCAGACGCTCCCTCGCTGCCTTCTGGACGCTTGGATCCGGATCGCTGCTGAGCCTCTCCACGATCGACGCTGGCGTGGATCTGTTCTTCGCAACCGCTTCCCTAACCAGAAAAGACCAGTGGCCTGAGAGCGCTTCCAGAGCCCCCACAGGTGTGGAGGGGTTCTCAGCCACAGCACGCCTGACCTCTATCATCCTGTCCCTGGAGAGGGCGATCAGCGAATCAGGAGGCGATTTTACATTTGCCGCGACCGCAGCCCTCACATCCGTGATCCTGTCATCCGCCAGACGGCCGAGAACCTCCGGCGGAGTCACTGGATTCCGGGCGACTCTGTATCTCACCATCCAGCTCTGATCCCTGGAGAGTTTCTCCATGATCTCCACCGGCACCATCGGATTCGATGCGACCGCAGCCCTCACATCATCGCTCTGGCTGGCTGAGAGCCTAAATACATCATGATCCGGAGTCCTCGGGTTCTTTGCCACAGACTCCATGACTATGTAGCGCAGCCGCTCATTTGTGGTATCAAATTCGACCATCTCATCCTCTGAGAGCTCCGAGAGCAGGCTCTCCGGTGTTGCCGTATTAAGAGCAACAGCAGATCTCACATAGCCATCGGGATCCCTGGCGAGGATCTCCAGGACATCCAGAGGTGTGTTGGGGTTACCGGCGACAGCCTCTCTGACCCACTGGACCCTGTCCCTCGAGAGGGCCCTCAGAACCGGTACGGGTGTCGAGGGGTTCCATCCCACCGCGCGCCTGACACGCCACGAGATCGATCTCGATAGCTCCTCCAGCACCTCAGGCTCTGTATCATGTGACGATGCCCTGCGCTCCAGCTCTAACTCTTCCATGATCGTGGGTATATGTGCAGATTTTTGATTCTTACCACAGCAACGATTCTGGACCGCGTACTTCCATCACCAGAATACACAGCATGCAACCCTGCATGCCTCATGGAGTCTGGTTCTGATTCGTCCAGCTCGGTGATTCTTGGCCCGATCCGATTTTGACAGTGCATCAATTACATTCTGAGGAGCGTGTATGTGTACAGCTCCTCAAGCGTCCTCTCCGGGTTCCGCTCATCATGCCTGCCCAGCCTGGCTCTGAGTGCAGGCAGGCTGAAGCACTGATGCAAATGCCTGATGAGCTCGGGCTCACCGCTCAAGGCCACGTATTTCACAAGAGGAGCATATCGCTCAGCTGCTTTCTCCACCCTCTCCCTGAGATGCTCGCCATGCCTCCTTATGTCCTCCTCCCTGAGCCGCTCGAACCTGCGCTGCGACCACCCCCCTTTCGAGTGCTTCTCCTTTACAGGCGTCCTCACGACCTCAAAGCTCTCGATGTGGTCTGCCCCCAGTGTGACCATGATCATGCTCTCGCCGGCATGTGCCGATACGAGGAGCACAGGAGTCTCCATGATCTCCTGGATGGGGGAGAGCTCAAACCTGCGCCCTCTGGTCATGCTCTCAGAACCGAACGGCAGAGGCGGGACGATTATGAGCGTGAAGACGTCCGGCAGGCTGAGAAGAGACATGCCCCTTTCAGATGCCAGAGTCTTCAGGGATCTCGGGAGGCCAGTCTCAGGAGCGTTCTCCAGGCTCTCCCCAGGTTTGCGATACTCGCTCAGGATATCCTCTTCAGCTGATTCTATGTTATCGAGACGCCTGAGCAGCCGCTTCACCGCCCTTGAAGAGAGCCTCTCAACGCCAGGGGCCTCAGGGGTTTCATCAGAAGAGATCTCAGAGGACCCTCTCTGCCTGAGCTCCGCCTCCTTCAGGGCGCGCCTGGCCTCCTGATAGGCGCTTGTGATCCTCTTCAGGCGCTCCTCGCGCTTCTGAAGCGCGCGCTCAAGCTCCTCTTTCTCGAGGGTGAGATCCTGGAGCATCCGTTCAAGCTCTGCAATCCGCTCCTGATATCGCTTTTTTCCGAAGAGATCCACAGAATCACACCTACCCGGGGCTGCTGTTTCTCAGAATTCTGACGAATGGCCAGGATATGAGATTGAAGACCGTACCATATGCTCTCCATCAGAGCAGTCCGAGGTTCTCGAGCTGCTGCCTCACGATCCTCACACCCTCCTCGCACTCCTCAGGGGATTTTCCGCCTGTCACTACCAGCTTCCCAGAGCTGAATATCAGCACCACAACCTTCGGCTGCCTGATCCTGTAAACAAGCCCCGGAAACTGCTCAGGCTCGTACTCTATGTTCTCAAGACCGAGGCCAAGGGCGATGGCGTTGAGGTTGAGATCTGTCTTTAGATCTGCGGAGGCCACAATATTCTGAACGTGGATCTCCGGCTCAAGGTTGATGTTATCAAACCCTATCGACTTCAGCGTCCGGGCCATGTTTGTGATGACGGTCCTCACATCCTCCACGTTCTTGGCGCCGGTGCAGACAACCTTGCCGGATGTGAAAATCAGAAAAGCTGCCTTTGGAGACCTGACCCTGTAAACAAGCCCGGGAAACTTCTCCTTGTTGTACTCAGCGCCTTCAAGCTCGGACTCGATCCTGACGAGATCGAACTCATCAGCAAGCTTTGTGGATGCCACCACGTTCTCGATATTTATTGTGGACTCCATATCGCGCATCTCCTGGAGAGGTTTTTAAACGTAGGGGTATATAAAGGTAGTATATAAAGGATATAAAGGCGGGCGCTGCCCCTGCATTGCGGGAGTGTGCTACTGCACCAGCAGGATGCGGCATCCCGCGAAAGAAAAGCTGTGAGCCCGGATCGCCGAATGGTTTCTCAGGGATCCGGTTATTATAGTATTCCACATAAGTTGATATAATATTATGTTAAAAAAATCTATGAAGTGCGACATATCCGCCAGATTTTAAATGGATTTACATGAAGTGATGCAAAGGACTAGACTATAATGACTCCCGGTCCACATGCCCAAAATACATGCACAACCGGAAGAAGCAGCATGTCGCAAAACGGACTCGCTGGGAATCGAACCCAGGTCAGCGGGTCTCCTCGATGAGATCTCCGAAGCCCGCTAGGATATCCTCTACCCCACGAGCCCGCGTGATCACCTCGTGCTCCCTCTGTTATTAACCTTTCCAGGCACTGTACGGAGATTGTCTTGGATTCCGGAGACAGCGCGGGATACGCATATTAATGATGTCGTGTCAGAACTGATACGGAATGCGTTTGAAGAGATCGAATGAGATCCCGGAACTTCTCGCCCCGGCTGGCTCATGGGATGCTCTGGTCGCGGCTGTTGCAGCCGGAGCGGATGCTGTCTACCTTGGAGGAAGGCGTTTCAGCGCCCGGATGTTCGCCGAGAACTTCCCCTGCCTGGAGGAGGCTGTGGACTATGCTCACGCAAGGAACGTCAGGGTCTATGTGACTGTGAATACACTAGTTCATGATGGTGAGATCGACGAGCTTGCGGGTTACCTTAGAGAGCTCTGCGAAATCGGCGCGGACGCGATACTCGTGCAGGATCCTGGAGCGATAATGCTCGCCAGGGAGATCGTCCCGGAGCTGGAGCTTCATGCCTCAACCCAGATGACGATCCACAGCACAGAGGGAGTCGTCTGGGCCGCGAGGAATGGGCTGAAACGTGTGGTGCTTGCCAGAGAACTGTCTGTTGACGAGATAAAAAATATTAAAATAGTTTCCGATGATCTTGGCGTTGGGCTTGAGGTCTTTGTGCACGGCGCGCTCTGCTACTCATACTCCGGACAGTGTCTTTTGTCATCATCAATGGGCGGGAGAAGCGGAAACCGCGGGATGTGCGCCCAGCCGTGCAGGAAGCCCTACACCCTGCTCCGAGGCGCTGCGGACGAATACGGGAGGCTGAGAGATCTGAGAAAGACAGGAATGGAAGGATATCTCCTGTCCACCCGTGATCTCTGCACGTATCCTTACCTCGATAAGATCGTCGCAGCCGGCGTCGACGCACTCAAGATCGAAGGTCGGATGAAGTCTGCAGAATATGTCGCTGTTGTGACCAGTGTCTACAGAGATGCTATTGATGCCATCGCGAGAGGCGAATGGGCCCCTGATGAGAGGGGGGTCGAGAGGCTCGCGCTCGCGTTCAACAGGGGGTTTACAGCGGGATACATCCTGGGCGCATCGGATGTGATGGGAAGGGATATGCCGGACAACAGGGGCGTCATGGCGGGCAGGATCCTGAACTGCTCAGGCGATGTGGCAGTCGTATCTCACATCGGCGGGAGCCTGCCAGAGCCTGGAGACGGGGTCGTGCTTCGCTCAGGAGCGGAGGAGATCGGATTCGTTGTGAGAGAGAGGATCCATTTGAGGGGTGGCGTGTTCAGGCTCAGAGTGCCTGAGGGGGCTCGGGCAGGAATGGATGTTTACATAACGCGATCTGCCAGGCTGAGGGACGATGCTGAGAGGATCATCAGAAGGGGCAGAGATCCGATCCCTCTGGATCTGAGGATATCCTTTGATAACGGGGTGCCGGTTGCGGATGTCTGTCTTGATGGGTTGTCTGGACGGATAGAGCTCTCTGTGAGGGGGAGCTTTGTCATGGAGGCTGCGAGAACGCTTCCCCTGAGCGCTTCACAGATAGAGTCCCACCTCCGGAGAACCGGCGGAACCCAGTTCGTCTTCAGAGAGATCATCATCGATTATCCCGGGGGACTTTACACCACGCCAGCGAACCTCAATCAGCTCAGAAGAGATATACTCAGAGCCGCGGAGACCGCTCTTGTGCATGCGCACAAAAGAGAGTGCACCAGAGGAAATCCGCCCACTTTTGAAAGAACTGAGAGAAATGCTGAGCGACTGAGGGTATCGGTTTATGCCGACACTCTTGATGTGATTGAGGGGGCGCTGGAGGGTGGCGCGGAGAGGGTGTACTTCGAGCCGCTGGTCACAGATGGGCATGACCTTGCCTCTGCCCTCGAGAGGGCCTCCGATCTCTGTGAGGGACGCGCAGAGCTGGTCTGGAAGTGGCCCCGGATCACAAGGGATCGTTTTCTCTGCCTGGCCAAGAACATTTTGCGCGAGATTTCAGTCGATGGGATCATGGTGGAGAACCTGGGCGCTCTCGAGGCAGCAGAGCGATGTGGATGCGAGATCTTCGGAGGCCAGGGGCTGAACATATGGAACTCACTGAGCGTGTGCATGCTCTCCGGAGCGAGAGCCCTGACGCTCTCACCTGAGCTCTCTGCGAGACAGATCTCCTCCATCGCATCTCTCCGGGAGAGACCTGATCTTGAGGTGATCGCCCAGGGGAACATCGTGATCGCTGTTACCGAGGACAGGCTCGCCTCAGAGGATGACGCCTGCGCGATTCGGGACAGGAGACACATCTTTCCCGTCATGAGAGATTCCACAGGTGTTACGAACATACTGAACAGCGTGGAGACCTGCCTGCTGGATTACCTCCCCCAGATATCCTCGATGGGCGTGGATTCTGTGGCGATCGATGCCAGATGGAGGACCGGAAGGCATGCCAGGGAGATGGCTGAGATATACGCGATGGCTGCGAGGGAGCAGTCGGATATCCAGGAGCTCAAAAACAGGATCCGGCGAATGGCCATGGGCGGGATCACCTCAGGCCATTTCCTCAGGGGCGTGGCAGAGGCAGGCGAATGAGCGGAGCGCTGAGTCAATGGTCCTTCATGAGCGCTGAAATTCCTGCCGCTCTTATGTGTTTTGCAACTTGGAGACTGTGCGGCTTGAAGACTGTGCGGTGTGGCAGCTGTAAGCACTCATTCATCTGCCATGCCTTCGACGCAGTCGAAGGTAAGTCGAAACGAACGCATAGCATGACCATTGCCTATTCGGGCAAGTCACAAGATAGATAAGAGCGATTCCTGCCGTTAATGCGGCCGGATTTTGTGCGTAAGTACATGCAATCTATGCGTGCCTCCCCGCGGTATCAATCGTGGCGCTGCTCCACCGGATGTCCCTAACCTTATCGACAACGTTGGTCTGAAATCACATTCTCTAAGGCGACAGGTTCTATATACATGCAGATATTGCTTGACCACCATGAACGAGAAGCTTGAGGAGATCGGATCGCGGATACGTGAGCTTCGAGAGCTCTCAAAGATATCACCTGAGGAGATGGCCGGCTATCTCAAAGTGCCGACTGAGACATACTGCGGGTACGAGTCAGGCCATCTGGATATACCGGCGAGCCTGCTTTTCAAGATCGCGCAGCGCCTCGATGTCGATATGAGCCTTCTGCTTACAGGCCAGGAGCCGAAGATGAGCATCTTCACTGTGACCAGAAAGGGGGAGGGCGTCGAGGTAGAGAGGAGGAAGCAGTACAGGTACCAGAGCCTCGCGGGGAGGTTCGCTCACAAGAAGGCGGAGCCGTTCATAGTCACCGTCGAGCCGAGATCGGAAAAGCCAGCAGTCTACAGCCACCCCGGCCAGGAGTTCGACTACATCCTCGAGGGGACCATAAAGATATACATTCACAACAACGAGATCGTCCTCAACGAGGGAGATTCGATATTCTTCGACTCGTCATATGATCATGCCATGGAGGCTCTCAACAACAGGCCTGCCAGGATGCTTGTCATTGTCATGTGAGGGAGGGGCTTTATTTGGCATCGCTTCTGCACAAGTTTGTGTCAAGGGTCGAGTTCGACTCATACGAGGATTTCAGGAACAACTTCAGAATAATAGTTCCAGAGAACTTCAACTTCGCCTATGATGTCGTCGATGTTTACGCTCAGGAGCAACCTGATAAGATCGCTCTGGTCTGGTGCAACGATCACGGAGATGAGAGGATCTTCACATTCAGGGATATGAAGCAGTGGAGCGACAGGGCGGCCAATCTCTTCAGGAGCTACGGGATAAGGAAGGGCGACACCGTGATGCTCACGCTGAAGAGCCGCTACGACTTCTGGATCTGCATGATAGGGCTCAACAAGATAGGGGCTGTGGCGATCCCGTCGACACACATGCTCAAGGCGAAGGACATCGTCTACAGAATAAAAAAGGCGAACCTGAAGATGGTTGTGTGCATCGTAGAGGACGGAGTGCCTGAGGAGGTCGATCTCGCTCACAAAGAGCTTGGCGATATCCATCTCATAAAAGCATTTGTGGGCAGAGATGATCAGGAGAGAGAGGGATGGATAAACTTCAGGCGTGCGCTTGCTGAGGCATCTCCTGATTTCGCAAGACCTGTCGGGGAGGAGGCCACCAGGAACGAGGATGTGCTCATAGCTTACTTCACCTCCGGAACTACAGGCTATCCAAAGATGGTGAAGCATGATCAGACATATCCGCTGGGACATATACTCACAGCGAAGTACTGGCAGAACGTCATGGATGATGGGCTGCACTACACGGTCGCGGATACAGGCTGGGCGAAGTGCGCCTGGGGCAAGATATACGGCCAGTGGATAGCCGGCTCAGCGGTTTTCGTCTACGACTACGACAGGTTTGACGCGGGAAGGATGATGGAGAAGCTATCAAAATATAAGGTCACAACATTCTGCGCCCCTCCGACGATCTACAGGTTCATGATCAAGGGGGATATGTCGAAGTACGATTTCTCCACATTAAAATACGCGGTCACCGCAGGCGAGCCCCTGAATCCATCGGTGTATGAGAAGTTTCTGGAGGTCACAGGCCTCAGGCTGATGGAGGGATACGGCCAGACAGAGACCGTGGTGACGATAGCGAACTTCCCGTGGATGGAGCCGAAGCCGGGATCGATGGGCAGGCCTGCACCTGGCTTCGATATCGTTCTCCTGAAGGACAGCAGGCAATGCGAGGTGGGAGAGGAGGGCGAGATAGTCATCCGCACGGATAAGGGAAAGCCGGTCGGGCTCTTCATCGACTACCACCTCGATCCGGACAGGGTGAGAAACACTTGGCACGATGGATACTATCACACAGGAGACACCGCGTGGGTTGATGAGGACGGATACATCTGGTTCGTTGGAAGGACAGACGACATGATAAAGACCTCCGGCTACAGGGTCGGGCCGTTTGAGGTCGAGAGCGCCCTGATGACACATCCGGCGGTCCTGGAGTGCGCCATAACAGGCGTTCCAGACCCCATAAGAGGGCAGGTGATCAAGGCGACTGTGGTTCTCACGAAAGGATACACCCCCTCAGAGGAGCTGAAGAGAGAGCTGCAGGAGCATGTCAAGAGGATAACAGCCCCGTACAAGTACCCCCGGATCGTGGAGTTTGTGGAGGAGCTCCCGAAGACGATAAGCGGGAAGATAAGAAGAGTTGAGATCAGGGAGAAGGACAAGCCGTATCCAATTATAAATATAACGGAATGCAAGGGCTGTGAGCGGTGCGTTCTCGCATGCCCTGTGAACGTGCTCAGGATGAGTGAAGTGCTGAACAGCAGGGGCTACAGGTACTCGACGTACCTGGGCGACGGATGCATAGGATGCGGCGCATGCTACTACACATGCCCCGAGCCAAACGCGCTTGCTGTTCACATACCATCGAAGGGCGAGTGAGATCATGCCATCAAAGCTGGTAGCTGGAAACACAGCTGTTGTGATCGGGGCGATGTACGCTGGATGCGACTGCTTCTTCGGCTACCCCATAACCCCTGCAAGTGAGATCCTCCAGGAGGCGTCCCGGTACTTCCCGATGGTGGGGAGGAAGTTCGTCCAGGCAGAGTCTGAGGAGGCGGCGATAAACATGGTTTACGGGGCTGCTGCTGCCGGACACAGGGTGCTTGCCGCCTCCTCAGGACCCGGCATGAGCCTCAAGCAGGAGGGCGTGAGCTACCTGGCAGGGGCCGAGCTCCCGTGCGTCATAGTAGATATCAACAGAGCAGGACCTGGCCTGGGCAACATAGGGCCGGAGCAGTCGGATTACAACCAGACAGTCAAGGGGGGAGGACACGGGTGCTACAGGAACATCGTGCTCGCTCCAAACTCCGTGCAGGAGATGTGCGATCATACCATCAAAGCATTCGAGCTCGCGTTCAAGTACAGGAATCCGGCTGTGGTGCTCGCAGATGGTGTTCTGGGGCACATGGTCGAGCCGCTGAGGTTCCCCGAGAGCGCGATTACCCCGGTGATAGACACATCGTGGGCGGTCTGCGGCACAAGGGAGACGAGAGGGAACGTGATAACATCGATCTTTCTCAACTTCGATGAACTTGAAAGACACAACCTCAGGCTCCAGGAGAAGTACAGGCGCATAAGGGAGAAAGAGGTCTTCTATGAGACATACAGGGTGGACGATGCAGATGTGGTTCTTGTATCGTATGGCATAAGCAGCAGGATCGCCAGGTCTGCGGTCGATGCCGCCAGGCGTGATGGCATAAAGGCAGGTCTGTTCAGGCCCATAACGCTCTTCCCGTTCCCGGACAGGGCGTTAAAGGAGATCGCGGAAAGGGGATGCAGGCTCATATCTGTGGAGATGAGCGATGGCCAGATGAGGGAGGACATAATTCTCGCAACAGGCGCAGACGTTGAGCTTGTCTCGAGGTACGGAGGCAATCTCATCACACGCGAAGAGATCATGAGGAAGATCAGGGAGGTGAGCAGATGAGGAGAGATCTCGGAGGGCATCCAGGCCTTTACAGCGAGTATCCCAGGAAGGGAGGGAGCGCACCGGCGGCGACGCACTACTGCCCCGGCTGCGGCCATGGTATCCTGCACAAGCTCATAGGCGAGGCGATGGCTGATCTCGGGATACAGGACAGATGCGTCCTTCTGAGTCCTGTCGGGTGTGCTGTCTTCGCCTATTACTACCTCGACTGCGGCCATGTCCAGGCAGCCCATGGCAGAGCTCCCGCGATCGGCACTGGAATCTCCAGAGCTGAGGACGATGCGATAGTGATCTCATATCAGGGGGATGGTGATCTCGCGTCCATAGGGCTGAACGAGACGATACAGGCCGCGAACCGTGGGGAGAAGATGGCGGTATTCTTCGTGAACAACACGGTCTACGGGATGACGGGCGGCCAGATGGCCCCGACCACACTGGTTGGAGAGGTCACATCCACGACGCCAACCGGCAGGGATCCAAAAGAGGCGGGCTACCCCCTGCACATCTGCGAGATCCTGGACACGCTCAAGGCGCCTGTCTACATAGAGCGTGTCTCTCTCTCAGACATAGAACACATCAGGAAGGCCAGAAGGGCGGTAAGGAAGGCGCTGGAGATACAGAGGGACAAGAAGGGATACGCTTTTGTGGAATTCCTCTCCCCCTGCCCGACGATACTGAGGATGGATGCGAAGGGCGTTGAGCGCTTCATAAACGAGGAGATGGAGAGGGAGTTTCCGCTGAAGCGATTCAGGGACAGATCCTCAGAGGTTGAGCCGATAGTGAGGAGCAGGAGCGATTTCTCAAAGGACTCACTGGATCGCATATTCGGCGTGTCAGGAGAGGAGACGATAGAGCCGGTGCCTGATCCAGAGTTTGGCACGCGAAGCGTCAGGATCTCCGGTTTCGGAGGCCAGGGGGTTCTCAGCATGGGGCTCGCGCTCGCCCAGGCCGCGTACCTCTCACGCAGGTTCGTTTCATGGTACCCTGACTACGGTCCGGAGCAGAGGGGCGGCACATCGAACTGCACCGTGGTGATATCAGGAGAGCCGATAGCATCTCCGGTCGTGGATGAGATCGATCTCCTGGTGGCGTTCAACCGGCCGTCTCTGGAGAAGTTCTCGTCCAGTGTGAGAGAACTCATACTATACGATATGCTCGCGGGCGAGTTTCAGGGAAGCATTAGATCGATACCGGTGCCTGCTACGGAGATCGCCACGCAGAAGGGGGCACAGCAGGCTGCGAACACCGCGATGCTCGGCGCCCTCATGGCCTCCGGCCGTCTCGGGCTCCCGGAGGATTCGTTTGTGGGCGCGATAAAGGATGCGTTCTCGAAGAAGCCGAAGCTGGTGCCGCTGAACCTGGAGATATTCAGGGCAGGGGCGGACTGGGTGAGGAAGATGGTCCGATGATCGAGTCTGTGAGCCTGCATCTCGTCAGAGGTCTTCCTGTTATCAAGGAGGGCGACAGCCTGGCGGATCTGATTCAGTCGAGATTCGAGCTCCTCGATGGGGATCTGATCTGCATCGCAAGTACTGTTGTATCAAAATCCGAGGGCAGGGTCAGGGAGCTGAGCTCTTACACTCCAGAAGAGAGAGCTTTAGAGATAGCAAAAAATCTCGGAAAGGACCCCAGGTTCGTTCAGGCGGTTCTCGAGGAGTCCGCTCAGATACTCCTGGACCACCCGTTTCTCCTGGTCGTCACCAGGTTCGGTCACGTCTGCGTCAACGCTGGCATAGACCAGTCGAACGTGCCGGCGGGGAGGATACTGCTCCTTCCGGAGAACCCATCGCTGAGCGCTGAGCGGATACGTAGAGAGCTGAGCAGGGACTGCCCGGTCATAATAACAGATACCTGCGGCAGACCGTTCAGGTTCGGGGTCGCTGGCGTGGCGATCGGCTGGTCCGGCCTCTCCCCCATCAGGGACTGGAGAGGTGCCCCTGATATCCACGGCAGGAAGCTAGAGATAACCCTGGAGGCTGTGGCTGATGAGATAGCAGGGATGGCGAACCTGCTGATGGGAGAGGCGGGGGATTCAACGCCTGTGGTCGTCGTTCGAGGGCTGCCGCACTTCGATGGCGATGGCAGCGTCTTCATGCCGGAGGAGCGGGATGTGATAAGGGCTGTGCTATCAAGGTGCGGGTCCCGAAGAGCCTGACTGAAGCACTCATAACGCAGGCTCATGTACTGGAGCGATTGATGCTGAGAGTTCAGCTCTCGCCGCCGGAGCAACGCAAATCATTTATCCCAATCATCTGAGATCAGCGTGTGCTCAGACCCGTACACTGCGTTGTTCCATTCAAATCGAGCGGTTGCAAGACACGCCTCTCTCCCATCCTCTCCGCTGAGCAGAGATGGCTTCTTGCAGTTGCAATGCTCAGGGATGTGCTCAGGGCGCTGAGGTCGATCGGGATGGTGACCGTCCTGGCGCGCCCCGGGATGAGTGAGGATCTCATTTTAGATCTCAATGCATCCCTGAGGTTCTCCGAGCTGGAGCTCGGCGATGCTCTCAACGTGTTTATCGATGAGAATGCAGCAGCAGGATGGCCTGCGGATCTCCTCATAGTCATGGCAGATCTCCCCCTGATCTGTGAGGAGGATGTCCTTGGAATGATCAGTGTCCCGGGCGACGTCGTCCTGGCTCCGGGCCGCGGGGGCGGGACAAACATGATCCTGATAAGGGATGGTAGGTTCAGGACGAGGTACAGAGGCCTCAGCTTTGCGAGGCATCAGCGGGAGGCAGAGGAGCTGGGAATCGAGGCCGGATACTATTACTCATACAGGGCGGGCTGCGACATAGACGAGCCAGGGGATCTGATAGAGATAATGCTGCACAGCAACGGCGAGTCTAGGGCTCTGCTTGAGAGGTTCGGGCTCAGCATAGTCGAGAGCGAGGGGCGAGCCAGGCTGAACCATATCCAGGCGGATGGGTGGAGCCTGTGAGGTCTGGAGGTGACCCCCTCAGCCGGAATGCGTATGCGTCAGGGAGCAGTCGTAAACGGAGAGCTCCTCGACATTCACGGCAGAAATGAGTTCTGTTCATCCATCCGATGTGCTCGCTGACACACAGACCTCTCTTTGAGCGCATCAGCGATGTCTTTTATGATCTCCCTCGTATCATCCATTCTCGCAACGATTGAGACCTCGTCCTCAGCCAGATGTTTGAACTGCAGCCCCCACATCACAGCTGATTCTTTGATGGCGATGGCTAGATCCGCCTTTCCCTGGATCACTGCCAGCGCCGCGCCTGTGTGTGTCCTGACCTCCAGAGATGTCCTGACTGAGGGCAGCATCGAATCCATGATGGATCGTACGCATGACTCTCTGCTCCATCCTGCGAATGTTGCACCATCTGGATTCAAGAGAAGATTTGGAGTCGTGGAGATGAGGCCCAGCTCTCTTCTGTATGATGCGGCGACCCTGAGACCCTCAGGCAGCTCTCGTGGAGATGTGATGCACGCGATATCAGCCAGCCCATCCTGGAGATCTGATAACGCTCTCATGGATCCCCTTACAAGGTACCTGAATCTGAGATTCATGCGATCGAGGGTAGACTCCAGCAGGGGGCAGCTCTCACCGCTGATGATGAGATCGAGATCATCGCAGGAAAGCGGATGCACTTCAAAAACCTCCCCTGCATGCAGGTACTCCCGCTCCGCGGGGATATCGATGATGCCATCAGATGATGCCAGGGTCGTGACAGCGCCGCTCCCCCTATCGAATGGATACGCCCTGCCCCTGTGCAGTATAACAGGAAGCATCTGCCTCCTCGATTCTGATCTGAACGGCCTGGCAAGTGTTGCTTTCACGGAGACCGGTCTCGATCTCAGGCCGAACGAGCGCTGTATCATTGGTGCCACGAGCTGCCAGAAGACGGTCAGCGCGCTCGTCGGATACCCTGGCAAACCGACCACAGGCTTTCCTCCCACCCTGCCGAAGAGCGTTGGCTTCCCCGGCTTGAGGTTCAACCCGTGGAAGATCAGCTCCCCCAGATCGCTCACAACCCTGTAGAGCATATCACCCCTGCCCGCAGACGTCGATCCACTCAAAACCACCATATCGCAGTTTATCAGAGCGGTTGCGATCGTCTCTGCAAGCGCATCGTAGCTGTCCGGAACGACGCCATATACCACAGGCTCTGCGCCGAGCTGTGAGAGAGCGGCTGAGATCGTGTATGTGTTCACATCATAGATCCTGCACGGCACGAGATTTTCATCAGGCGAGAGGATCTCATTTCCCGTCGATGCCACCCCCACCTCAAGAGACCTGATGTTCACTCTGTTCATGCCGAGGGCTGCGAGCATGCCTATCTCCCTCGGGCCGAGATATGTGCCAGAGCTCAGCACTCTCTCTCCCAGAGAGACATCAGCACCCCTTCTCTGGACGTTCTCATATGGGTGCACCGGTCGCCTTATCATAACATAACCATCAGCCGCATCAGCATGCTCCACCATCACGACTGCATCAGCGCCCTCAGGCATCGCAGCGCCTGTGGAGACCTCGACAGCCTCGCCGGGGCCTGCAGATGTACCGGGAATGCTGCCAGCTGAGACCGATCCCGCGATCCTGAGCCTGACTGGGGATGACTCAGATGCGCCGATGCAGTCCTCAGATCTCACAGCATATCCATCCATGGCGACTCGATCGAAGTGAGGAACATCGATCTCCGCGATCACATTCCCGGCGAGAACCCGGCCGAGCGCGTCATTCAGATGAACACTCCTCACCCTGGGCCTGGGAGCATATTCGAGCGCGAGCTCGATCGCTCTATCCAGAGATATGAGCCGGTGGAACTCCTTATGCAACAGGATCACCTCAGCCTCGCGGACCTCTGGCGGAGGAGATGGTCAGCGAGAACCAGCGCAACCATCGCCTCTGCAACAGGCACGATTCTCGGGGGGATTGAAGGATCATGCCGCCCCCTGACGGAGATATCCACAGGCTCTCCAGACCGCAGATCCACAGTTCTCTGGGAGGTGGCGATGGATGGGGTGGGCTTCACCGCCATCCTGCATATGATCGGGGCGCCCGTTGATATCCCTCCGAGGATCCCGCCGGCGTTGTTCCTCTCGAAAGAGATCCTGCCGTTCTCATAAAATAGAGGGTCATTCATCTCGCTTCCCCTCAGCCGGGCGCTCTCGAGGCCTGCCCCTATCTCGACTGCCTTTACCGCGCCAATGCTCATCAGGGCCTTGGCGAGATCAGCGTCCAGCTTGTCGAAGACGGGCTCACCAAGTCCGGGGGGCACGCCGATAGCGATGACCTCAACCACCCCGCCGATGCTGTCCCCATCTGATCTCACGGACTCCAGGAGCGAGAGCATTCTTGAAGATGCATCTCTGTCCGGGCATCTAATGGGGCTCGATTCCGCTCTCTCTCTGATGCTCAGAAGCTCCTCGCGATCCACGCTCCCCATCGAGGCCCATCCTGGGAGAGACGCCCTGATGCCGCCAAGCTCGATGACGTATCCCACAATATCCACTCCGAACTCTGAGAGAAGCTTCCTCGCCACAGCCCCTGCTGCGACCCTGCCCACGGTCTCCCTTGCAGATGCCCTCCCTCCGCCACGGTGGTCCCTGATCCCGTACTTCGCATGGTACGTGTAATCAGCATGCCCCGGCCGCGGTGTGTGGCGAATGGAATCGTAATGGGAGCTTCTTGCGTCCCTGTTCCACACCAGCATCGATATGGGCGTGCCGGTTGTGACTCCCTCGAACACTCCGCTCAGGATCTCAACCCTGTCCGCCTCGCTCCTTTCCGTTGTCGCCGTGCTCTGCCCTGGGCGCCTCCGGTCGAGCTCCCTCTGCACGTCATTTTCGCTTAGCTCCAGCCCTGCAGGGCATCCATCAACCACAGCTCCGACGGCTCTGCCATGCGATTCTCCCCATGTTGTGACCCTGAAGGCAGTTCCGAATGTGCTCCCGCTCATCTTTCACTCCTGGCGCCCTCTCCTGTGCATCTCGTAAGCGTGTTTGGAGAGGGCATCGGCCTCCACATTCTCCTCTCTTGGTATCCAGACGAACTTGTGATCGATCCCCTCCAGCATGCTTTTTATCAAGGGGACGTACCGCCTGGATGTGTCTGACCTCACATTCCATTCGCCGCTCATCTGCTTTATGACAAGCCTGGAATCACCCTTGAACACCACACTCTCCCCGTGGGCGTTCTTCTGGATCCACCGGATCGCAGCGAGCAGTGCCTCGTACTCAGCCACGTTGTTCGTCATGCCCCTGCCCTCGCCCACCACACCCCACCCTCTGTGTAGCAGCTCGCCGTTGCGATAGATGAGGTAACCGTATGCCGCCACGCCGCCCGGATTTCTTGGACTGCAGAGGCCATCGAAGAATACAGTGATCATTCGCTGCTCCAGCATCCGCCCTTCTTTTTGAGATCCAGCAGATCGCAGAGCTTGCTCGCGGTCGCCTCCACTGTTGAGATGCCCACATCATCATTCTCCGCGGGCCTGACCGCGATCCCGCCGAAGTGGCTGTTGTCGCCGACAACAATCATCCCATGGATGTGCATCCATGAATGTATCACATCTATCGTCTTCTCCTGACCCCCGTTCCTCGATCCCCCGACGGCTATCGCGCAACCGGCCTTGTCCTTGAGCCTGAATCCCTGCCGGCGGAGGGGCAGAGTGCGGTCGAAAATCGCCTTGAGCTGAGCTGTGACAGAGCCGAAGTAGACAGGAGAGGCGACCACGATCCCGTCCGCGCTCTGGAGCAGCTCGCAGATCTTTTGCATGTCATCATCGATCGGGCATTCCTTCCCTTTGCCGCACTCGCCACAGTCGGTGCAGAACTCCACCCTGACCCGGGAGCAGAGCACGCTCTCTGTCCTGTACCCCCTCTCCGAGGCCACCCTCAGCGCCCTCTGGAGGAGGTACTCTGTGTTCCGTCCGCTCTTCGGGCTTCCAGATATTCCAAGCACCATCGCCATCGTATCACCTTTTTAAAGGATGACACACACCTATATGAGATCTCGGTCTGGATCCTGAACTCCGGCGATATCATGATTGCGGATGTGAGTGCCGGCGAAGGCCAGAGAACCATCTTGATGTTCTACAGTGGAGAGCACGATCTGATCACATGCTCACACAGCGAAGAACTCAAGTATCCTTCTTGAGACGAACTCCGCCGCGCTGTCAGGATCCATCGTGGTGGTGTCCACAACTATCTCCGGGCTCATCGGCTCCTCGTATTCCACCCCGACGCCTGGGACCCTGGCTCCAGAGGCGGCTTTTCTGTATATGCCCCTCGGCGCGAACTCTGCCTTTCTGGAAGCCTCCCGCTCAATGCACAGCTCGAGGGGGGCCTTTATGTAAACCTCCGCGAAGTTCTTCACGAGTTCTCTCGCAAGATCTCTGTACCTCCTGCGGTTTGCAGTCGCATCGATGATCACATTGACCCCTGCATCGCAGAGCAGCTTCGCCATGTAGGCGAGGCTTGCATAGACGATATCCCTCTCCTCATCCGTGTACCTCGGGTTTGGCGTTATCACCTTCCGTATCTCGTCGAGCTCGAGTATCATTGCCTCGACGCCCATCCTCGAGAGGTGCTCCTTTGTCCTTCTGGCGATCGTGGTCTTGCCACAACCGGGAAGTCCGGTGAACCATACTGCCCAGGCCATGGAGGGACTGTGGTGGGCGATACAATAAAAAAGTGCGCCCCTGTCAGCTTGATCTCCTCGACGATCCGGCCACGGGATCTGACGAATACGTGCGTTCAGCACCAGACCTGTATGGCCAATCATGATGCATGAGAGCGATCGATACATACAAATGCAGTAAAATCCAGATCTAGCGATCTATTAGTAAAATTTATTAACAATCGGTGGTAATAATAAAGTGAAGGCCTATGGCAGAGAAGCTGATACCCGCTCTCCTGACGAAGCTTGGAGTTTCCTATAACAGGGAGACGATAATGCATCACATAATAATATTAATAGCATGGCTGCTGCTTCTTCTGCTGTCCATCATGTGCAACCCGAAATTTCATAATTAATTTTAATTTAAATACCACCCTGGACTGTATGCCTCGATCAGCGGGTGGTTAAGCGAAACCGGCCGTCGGATCGATTCTTTCACGGATCTGTTGAGCGGATGGCGCGGATTTCGGTGCTGCGCAAACCATCATATTTTGGCAGTGTTGCGCCATCCGGCCCCCCCAGAAAGTTGGGGCTGCCCGGGGAGCAGAACCCCATCAGGCCAGTTCACGCTTCAGGAACTCGATCACCCTCGGCCAGGAATCCTCTGCAGCCCTCGCAGCACCCTCAGCTGTTCCTCCCAGCCCCTCCCAGACGTTTACGGTTGGCAGATAGAACTGACGCATCGTTGTCGGGTAATAGGGATACGTGATCAGCATGTGCCCTCCCTGATCGTAGGAGAGAAGCTGGTACGTGCGGGAGTGATTGTGGGATCGCAGCCTGTCGATGACTATCTGTGAGAGCATATCAGATGGCCAGACCCCGTCCCCAGGGTTACCTATGAGCAGAAAGGCCGCCTGCGAGTCCTCCACATGTATGGTGGCCTCCCCGACCCTGGATCTCTGCATCTCCAGGCTGTAGAGGAAGGATGGCGCATCCAGATAGGGTGTGCCATTCTTCTGAGCCTCCAGAAACTGCCTCCCCTGCTCCTCACTCATCATCGCCTTCAGATACGGAAACGCCCTGCCCTGGTAGGTCCATGCCGGTGCATCCGGGTTCTCTCCGATGCCAGACCAGATGACTCCGCTCGGTGTGTACCCCACCACAGCTTTGATCTCTGGATATATCGAGGCTGCGAGAAGGGCCAGCTCACCACCACGCGATGCCCCGACGATTCCGATGTGGTCTCTGGCAACCAGGGGCTGCTGATTCAGCAATTCGATGGCCTTTCCCACTGTCTCCACAGGGATGTTCTCAAGGGTCTGCGGCAATCCCGGCGCGCCGAAGTAGGCGAGCGCCAACGTGGGCATGCGCGTCTTGGAGGCGATCACGCTCGCCCAGCCCTCCTTGTAACCGCCCTCGGAGCCGCCCAGCACTATGATCGCCGGCGTGGGCTCCGTGATCTCTTTGGGTATCAGGAAAACACCCACGATGGGATCTGTCACATTCTCCCTCTCAAGATCGATCTGGGCGATCCGCTGGACCACCCTGCTGTCCACCTCCCGGCCGTCAACATACAACCCCACAGTGAGTTTGTGTATCACCGGGAACGCAGAAACAAATTCTCCTGTACGATTGACACTCATGGACCAGAAAAGCCCAGCCTGATCGATCCCGTGGTACGAGCCCTCCACCGGCGCGTCACGTGAGGTGTCTATCGTTCCCGCATCGTCCGCCCGGAAAGACGCCTCCGATTGCCAGGTGTTTCCTAAGACATCCTGGCCAGAAACACGCAGCGTGGCAATCTGCCCCGCATTAAGCCCGCTCGCCCTTATGCTGATCGGATCGCCGATCAGCACATATTGTGGTTCCACATCCAGTCTCATAACACCCTCATCCTGTGCAGCGAAACCCGGGATAAGCATGCTCCCGATAAGGATAAAACACAGAAGAGTTCTCTCCATGTGAGAAACTGTTAAAAAATTCGTGATGAACTCTATTTCAGTCGTAACGGACCGTCTCATGCTCTTTGCACCCTGCTCTGACAACCGTCTTCTCAATGATCCTGTCTCAAAACAGCCAGCATCCGCAGATGCCCCTTATGCCACGATCCTGAAGTCGTGGGGATTCCTTTATCTTCCCCAGATTGCAAGCGTATTTTTGAGACAAATTTAATGGAAGTTGTGCGCGCCTCGTCTATTTAAAGATTTGGCTCGAATCCGCATACGGGCGTGGGCTATGGATCTGGTCCTCCTGTACAAAGCTCAGACCCAAAGCAGCATCTCTCTTCATAACTCACATTATCCTGAGATCCTCATCGCCAGTCGACCAAGCGACGAAAAAGGGAGGTAGCGGTCGCTTTTACTTCAAATGGAAGTGTCATCATTGCCCGCATAAATCGATACGCTGTAGCCACGTATGTCTAAATAACAGAGTGGTCTTGGTAGACCGCCCGTAAATTATTTATATAAGTTAAAAAAATATCTTTTGATGTATTTTGCAGGGCGACATAAATTATTTAATTTATTTTTTATCTATTTTTGGAATTTTTCTTATTGTATCGATGTTTTTATTCAGAGACTCCCTTATGTCGGCCAGCTCTGGGACATTTGCAATCGCCTCGACCCCCTGCGTCATCTCGTGTAAAATTTCGTCCTCCCGGAGATTTCCGGCAGCCAGCATGGTTCGCGCGGTGATTGCAAGATGTTCCTCAGGAACCAGGCGGCGTGCTGCCCCAAGAATCGCATTTATGTCGCGTCTAACACAGTGTATTATGGGGGGAACAAACAGATTCACGCATTCCATCTGTCCGCAGCCCACTATTACTATTGCTCGATCGGTAGGGCCGTTTCTGTATCCTCTGCGGTCTTTTTCACACACTTGGCCCTCAACAATATAACATCCTGGTGGAACCTCTGTAACCACATTTGCAGAATCCTTTGGAATCGGAAGCTTATCAGTAACTGCTTCGCCCATGCAGTTATAGACACACACATCCAGTAGCTTTTAAATGGATTTACATGAAGTGGCGCAAAGAACTATAATTTTATTTCTATACATGTGACCACATGAGCTCATATTGTCATTATGGTCAGCAGCAGGCTGATCGGTAGCATACCTTTGTTGGGTTGATCCGATGGGGTTGGCTCCCCAAAATGTGTTTATTCTGAAAGGTATCGGCATCGAAACCGATATCCATTGGGCTGTTAATTTTGTACGACGCCCACTGCTTGGTTGATGGCCATAATCGCCTGCAATTATTGCTTTTGCGCTTATCCACACATTACAGGCAGGCTGCCGGCTGATCTATCCCGACGGATCCTCAGAGATACGTCAAGGCTCACTGCATAGAGGGATAAGTTCATATCTCAGTATTCTTCCAGGAATACCAAAAGAACGCCAGAGGAATACCATGCCGAAGGTCACAGTTGAGATCCCCCAGCACATCATAGATGATGTGAACAGGCATGTGGGCGATGGAAAGAAGTTCGTGAGCTTCTCAGATGCGGTGCGCACTGCTCTCAGAAAGATGCTCGATCAGCTCGATGAGATAGACAGGATGCGGGGACGCCTCGAATGAAGATTGGCATATCGATGGAGTTCGATGCGGCTCACCACCTCCCCATGCATGAGGGCAGATGCTCCCGGATCCACGGCCACACATACAGGGTGGAGGTGGTTCTGCAGGGAGAACCAGGAGACGATGGCATGATCATAGATTTCTTTATGCTGAAAAAGATCGTTGGCAGTGTGATCCAAGAGCTCGATCATAACGATCTCAACAGCATTCTCCAGAACCCGACCGCTGAGATGATCGCATCTCACATACAGAGAAGGCTGCGTGAGGAGCTGTCCGGTGTATCCGGAATAGCATCTCTGATCTCAGTCAGGCTCTGGGAGGGTCGCGACAAGTGGGTGATGGTAGATGGGTAAAACTGTATGCCTCTGCTCCGGCGGCCTGGACTCGACCGTCGCCGCGACGATCGCGCGCAGATCCGGCATGGATGTCTATCTCATACACGTGAGCTATGGACAGCAGGCTGAGCAGCGGGAGATAGAGGCGATCGAGAGGATCGCAGATGCAATCGGCGCGTCAGATCTGATGTGCGCCAGTATCGATCTGTTCAGGAACCTATCGGCACTGACCACCCAGGGCGCCAGGATACCGACAGGCGCTGAGGTCTCGCTCGATTCTGATTCCACACCGCCGACATGGGTTTACTGCCGCAACACCGTGCTGCTCTCGATGGCCGCCGCATACGCTGAATACCTCGGAGCTGAGAGCATCTACGTCGGGTTCAATGCAGAGGAGGCGATGTCATATCCCGACAATAGGCGGGAGTTCGTAGAGCGGTTCAATGCGCTTCTCGAAAGAGCGGTCGCGTCGTTCAGCCGTCCGCCGAAGGTCGTGGCGCCGCTTGTGGATATGCGTAAGAGGGAGATCGTACGTCTCGGCGCCGAGATCAAGGCACCTCTGGAGCTCACATGGTCCTGCTACCTTGATGGAGAGATCCACTGCGGCACATGCGAGTCTTGCCAGCACCGCAGGAGAGGGTTCATGGAGGCTGGGGTCCCTGACCCGACAGAGTACCAGCACTGAGGGATATGTGGGAGAGATCTTCACCAGCCTGCAGGGAGAGGGGCCGCTTCTGGGTCGCAGGCAGGTTTTCGTGAGGTTCTCCGGATGCTCCCTGAGATGCAGCTACTGCGATACAGGGGCGTTTCTGAGACGAACAGAGGGCTGCAGGCTCGAGACAGCTCCGGGCTCGCGCATGTTCATCGATCTCAGAAACCCTCTCAGCGTGGATCTTGTCATCGAGTGCGTGAAGCTCCACGCGGCTCCAGAGGTCCACAGCGTATCGATAACCGGCGGTGAGCCGCTGGAACAGCCGGAGTTCGCAGAGACCCTCGCAGGAGAGCTGAAGAGCCTGGGGATGAGGGTCTATCTGGAGACGAACGGCTTCTCATGCGATCTCTTCTCGCGCATCGCAGAGCACATCGATATCGCGGCGATCGATGTGAAGCTGCCGGGCACAGTTCGATGCAGCAGAGATCAAAGCGACCGTCTGATAGAAAATGAGCTCGCCTGCCTGAGGAGATCATCCGAGATGGGGATACGCACGATAGCAAAGGTGGTGGTGCTGCAGGAGACCGGCGAGCGCGACCTGGAGCGCATCTGCCGTGAGATGCCATCCGTGGACGCCATCGTGATACAGCCGGCCACAGGTCAGTGTATGAGCGAGCTCAAGCTTCTGGCGCTCCACAGCATCGCATCCAGGCATCTTGGAGCGGACAGGGCGATGGTGATCCCGCAGATGCATAAAGCCCTGGGCATGATGTGAAGATCCGTAATCAGGGGATGCCAGGATGCACCGTGTAAATCAATGGCCTCAAGTCAGACCAGCTGACGCTCAGCAAGATGTTCCCAAATGAAAGAGGTTGTGGGGCATAAGAGGCGTTTTCAGCGCATCATGCCGGTGCTGGAATCCAGAGCGCTCCCGCCGACGTCCTCTGCGGCCTTCTTCTCGCGCTCCTCCTTGCTGAGGGGCTTGTACATCTTTCTGTATTTCTCGCCCCTCTCGTCCCTCTTCCACTCCTCTAGCTTTCTGTCCAGCGCCTCGAACATGTACTTCTCGGCCTGCTTGATCGTATCGAGATCTCCACGCAGCACGAGTATCTCCCGCTCGTCGACCTCCCCGATCACATCGACCCTGGCGCGCCTCTTCACAAGATCGACCTCGAACTTCTCCACGAGCTCCCTTATGACGCTCACGGGTATGCCCGGAGGTATGGCAAGATCGTAAAGCCCCTCCAGGTCCTTTTTACCGCTCTCCATCGCAAAGACCTCTGATCAAATTGAGAATCGCGGGATTTAAGATTGTCGAGATGGCAGGTCTCCGCCTGAGTGAAATGATACAAGAATGCACATCCACTGCACTTTCGAGAAGAGGATCTCTAAAAAGTTTGAGACTTGGCCTGAGTTCAAATCACCTGCTGCGTTGGCACGGACCGAGATCCACACTCTGATCAGAGATGCTGGTCCTCACTCCACCCCAGCCTCGCGGAGTATCCTGGCTGCCTTCTCGCGCCACTCTGCGATATCCTTCATCGTCATCACATCTATCGAGCCGCCCTGGAACCCGCCCTCTCCGACCTTGTCCTCGATCCACCCCTCGATCTCGAGGTACGCGGATCTGAGCGAGTCCAGAACCTCCGGATCTGCATCCCACAGTCCCCTCTGGTGGGCCTCAAGCAGCCTCCTCCCGATCTCCTCGAGCGCCCACGGGTTGCTCTCCTCGAAGAACCTGCGCATCTCCTCATCGAGCACAAAGGTCCTCGCTATATCATCGAAGATCCAGTCGTCAACCTCCCTCGTCGTGGCCTCCCAACCGTAGACCCTGCCGACCCTCTTCGAGATGTCGCCTGCGCCCTTGTAACCATGACGCTTCATCCCATCGATCCATTTGGGATTGAGAAGCTTTGTTCTCACGACTCTGCGAATCTCATCGGCGAGCGTCCTTATCTCGATCCTCTCGCTGTCCCTGGTATCCCCGTAGTACGTGGAGATTTTGTGGCCTGAGAGGCTCTCCGCAGCGTTCGTCAACCCCCCGTAGGTGCCGAAGTAACAGCAACAACCGAGGAGATCGTACTCATCGGTGACGGTCTTGTTGAACGCCACATCCACTGAACTGAGCATGTTCTTCAACGCTCCGGGCGCTGGATCCCCGAAGATGTTCTTCCCGTAGGCGTAGCTGTTCCACTGCAGGAAAACATCCGAGAGATCTTTTTCACCCTTCCAGGCTGAGGCATAGACTGCCAAATTCACGCCGCTCCCGTAGGTCCCGGGCGGGCTGGCGAAGATCCTCAGAGCCCTCCCATCCCCGCTCTCGATCATGTGCTTTCTCACATAATTCATCTCAGCCGGTTCATCGAGAGATGCCACATCCTGTATCGCGGAGTCGAGGAGCTCTATGCACCCCATGAAACAGTCCCTCGTGATGCCAGAGACCCGAACTGTGAGATCAATCCTGGGCCTTCCAAGACCCTCCAGAGGCATGATCCTGTAGCCACTTACCCTTCCGCCCCTCCACACCGGCTCCACGCCCAGGAGGTAAAACATCTGGGCGAGCTGCTCTCCGTCAGCCCACATTATGTCGCTGGCCATCCAGTACATCGCCACGTTCTCAGGCCATCTCCCGTGCTCCTTCCTGTATCTCTCCAGAAGCTTCTCGGCGAGCTGTTTGCCCACAAGAGCTGCTGCCTGCGTGGGGATGTTCCCCGGATCCAGTGAGTACATGTTCCTGCCTGTCGGGAGCACCTCAGGCCTTCCTCTCGTGATCAGTCCAGATGGCCCCGGCCTGACGAACCCGCCCTCGATCGCATGCATCAGGCTCCCCATCTCATCCGAATCATCCATACGCCTGGATATGTCCAGGACGATCTCCCTCACCTCAGGATCTGCATCCCCGCCGCTCAGAACCGCCCTCACAGCATTCCTCAGATCACCCGAGCTCCGAACCAGTGGCTTTGCGATGGCGCTTATCATCTCCACCCGCTTCTCGCCCTCCGGAACCTCTCCGAAGATGTGCATGCCATCTGGAATGTACGAGCTGTATATCTCAGAGAGCTTCGCATGCGCTCTCTCGATGATCTCCTCGAAGTTGTGATCAAGATCAGCCCCAAGCTCCCCTGCGAGATTGGATCTCTCAAGAATCTCGAGGATTATGTGCTTCAGAGCATGTTTTCTCCCGTGATCCTCAGCCTTTCTGTACTCCGCTATCCTCTCATCCAGCTCCTTTAGCTCGCCGTAGAGGCCTGCGGTTGTCATCACTGTCTGCATGTGATCCACGATCACCGCGTAACTCCTGCGTTTCGCAACTGTCCCCTCCGGCGGATTGTCGGAGTTGTAGATGTAGAGGTGCGGTGTGTCGCCTATCGCCATGTCCGGGAGACAGTTCGCCGAGAGGGCGACGGACTTGCCGGGCAGGAACTCGAGGTTCCCGTGCGTCCCCACGTGTATTATGACATCCGCGCCGAACTCCTTCTGGAGATACCTGTATGTCGCCAGGTACTGGTGCGGCGGCGGGATCTCAGGATCGTGGAGTATCCTGCACGCCTGGCCATCACATCTCGCTCCGGCGCATCCCCTCTTCGGCTGGACGCAGACCACAACATTCCCGTATCTCCTTCCGGTGACGACGATCTTTCCCTGGTGAACCATGGGCACCGGCACCCCATCCCTGGGCTCGCCCGGCGGCCTTCCCCATGCGCTGCAGATCTTCGACCTGCTCTCCTCAGGGAGTTCATTGAACCATTCGCTGTACTTTTCCTGATCCACAAGCGCCAGAGCTCCGCCCCTGCTCACTATCTCCTGTACCGTCGTCCACCTGAACTCGGAGATCGCCTTGTGATTCAGTATATCATCAATCAGCTCCTTCCCGCTCTTCGGGAAGGAATCCAGCGTGTATCCGAGCTCTGCGAGTCTGGACATTATCCGCGCCACGCTCTCAAGAGAGTCGAGATGCGCTGCCGATCCCACAGTTGCCTCGACCGAGGCGCAGGGGCTGTTGTGCAGTATGAACGCGATCCTTCTCTCAGACCTGGGCTTCGATCTTAGTCGTATCCACGCTCGAATTCTTCTGATCAGCTTCTCAACACGCTCTTCAATGGGCTTATGAACCTCGACCTCGTCCCCCCACATCTCCCTTCTGGCTGCAACACCCACCGGTATGTTCTCTATCAGCCCCTCGAACTCGGGGAGGGCTATGGACCATCCGATCTCGCCCGGGTCCATCCCCTTTATGTCCTCCCTCCACTCATCCTCTGTCTTGTGATACAGCGTCAGAGGATGCAGGACAGGCACATCGATCTCCTCCAGAGATCTCAGGGAGACCTCAACGCTTCCAGCATGGAAGACAGACTGGAGATTTATGATGAGATCCGCACGCCCCGAGAGGAACTCCCCGACCACCTGATCTATTGGCTTCGCATCCATCTGCTTCGATCCCACGCTGCCGAGACCGAAGGCGGCGATCACGTTGAACTCCCTCTCCAGGGATCTTATGAGATGATCCACGATCTCCAGATCCCCGTTCGCCCAGTACGTCCTGAAGAAGAGGATCCCGACGGTGTGCTCATGCCTGAACGGCCTCCACTCCAGGTACTCCTCAACAGTGGAGAACACTTTCCCGGAATCCGGATGGTATATCCCCTGCCAGAGCGTCTCCTGCGGAGGTTTGAAGGGGAGATCGAGGCCAAGGACCTCATTTCCAACATAGAGAAGCATGTTCCTGATGTTCTCCAGGCCGCCGTAGACCACATATGCATTCACACTGGCCACGACCTTCTGAGACACATTCCTGGAGAACGACCAGAGCGCAGGATCGAAACCAAACGCTATGACCGGCTTATCCGTATCCAGCAGCTCATCAAACCTGCCATCATGCGTTGGATGCACGAGGATGACATCCGCATCGTTCAGAGATCGCCTGCACTCCTCCAGTGTGTCCGGATTCAACAGCTCCTGGACAGACCAGGCCCTGAGATCTATCCCTAGCTCGGCGCCGGCCTGGACCAGCAGCGCCTTGTCACTCGCCCATGTCAGCGCCCTCACTCGCATGCCATCCCTCCGTTGAGTGATCTTATGGGGATCACAAAGGGCCGCTCGAGCTGCATGACCACCGCCTCCACGCTGTAGACCTCACGCAGCATCTCAGGTGTGAGGAGTGAGGATGCATCTCCAGCAGCCCATATCCTGCCGTTTTTGAGCACTGCGAGCTTGTCGACGAATCTGGCAGCGAGATTCAGATCGTGTACAGCCATGACCGCGGATATCTTCTTTCTCTGAACCATCTCCCTGATGATCTCCATGACCTCGAGCTGGTGCTTCATGTCCAGGTTTGATGTTGGTTCATCGAGAAGAAGAACAGACGGCTCCTGGGCCAGGGCGCGGGCTATCAGAACCTTCTGCCTCTGACCGCCGCTGAGCTGGCCAAACTCACGCATCGCGAGATCCTCTAGATGGAGGAGTTCTATGACCTCTGTGACGATATCCAGGTCCCTATCAGAGACGCGCCAGCTGATGTGCGGCCTCCTTCCCATGAGTATCGTCTCGAAGACTGTGGTGCCCATCGCGCCGCTTCCTGACTGCGGGACGTAGCCGATCTCCCTTGCGATCTCACCCCTGCTCATCAGGGTGAGATCCTTGCCGTCGAGGAGTATGCTCCCCCTCGGCTTCAGTATCCTGTCGATGCACTTTATCAGGGTGGTCTTTCCGGAGCCGTTCGGGCCGACGAGCCCGAGAATCTCGGAGTCACCGACGACCAGGTTCAGGTCGTTCAGAATCAGATTTGAGCCGTAGCTGAATGATACGTTCTGGATGGTGATCTTCACCAAAACTCCTTCCTCCTTTTCAGGAACAGATAAACAAAGAACGGCACCCCCAGGAAGGATGTCATTATGCCAACAGGCAGTATCACGGGCGCAAGAACAGTCCTCGCGAGCGTGTCAGCGGCGAGAAGTATCAGAGCGCCCATCAGCGCGGATCCCGGGAGGAGAAACCTGTGATCCCCGCCTATGACCATCCTGGTCATGTGTGGTGCCACAAGGCCTATGAATCCGATGGTGCCCGTGAAGCATATCACGCTCGCTGTTATTAGAGATGCGAAGACCATGGAGAGAACACGTATCCGCTCTACATTCACCCCCAGGCTCTTCGCTGTCTCATCGCCCGCGCCTATCGCGTTTATGTCCCATGATTTCAGGATCAGATATGGAAGACAGATGAGAACCATGATTGCAGATGCGTAGACCTTCTCCCACGAGGATCTTCCGAGCGAGCCCATCATCCAGAAGACAACCTCCTGGACCTGCTCTGCCCTCCCGACGTACTGGAGAAAGGATGTCATCGCCGAGAAGAAGTACATGATCGCGATGCCCGCGAGTATCATCGTCTCCGGTGTTATCCCCTTGTACCTGGCCAGACCGTAAACCGCAAAGGTTGCAAGGAGAGTGAAGACGAACGCGTTTCCTATTATGAGGTACTCGCCGCCCGCGAACCCCGCTCCCAGGATTATGGCCAGTGCTGCGCCGAATGATGCTGCGGATGATATCCCGAGCGTGAACGGGCTAGCCAGCGGATTCTTCAGTATCCCCTGCATCACAGCCCCTGCGATCCCGAGACCGGCGCCTGCCACCACACCCATCAGGATCCTGTGGAGCCTCAGCCCCCACACGATCGTGTCCGCAAACCAGGTCGTCTCGAAATATCCCGAAAATGCCCTGGCGAGTATCGCGCTGTAGACCTCAGAGACTGAGAGGTTCGCAGAGCCTAGCGTCGCGGAGACGCCCGCGACTGCTATTATGCAAAGGGAGATCGCTGCCAGAAAGAGCAGCTTCCTCCCCACGAATCTGGTGTATTCCTCCTTCAGGCCAATTCTCGATTCCATGCACTCCATCTGCGCTCAGAGTCTCCGTTACATTTCAGGGTAGACGAATATCCTGTTCTCCGGATATTTCACGCCCAGGAACTGCAGGTACTCGCTGTAAACACTCTCAGGATCCAGGTTCACATCAGGGTGCAGGATCTTCGCAAGATATGTGAGACCCACAACATCATCCAGTCCTGCCATGATCTCCCAGTTGACCACGTAGACCCTGTTGTTCTTCACAGCGTTCACGCTTGCTGCACCGCTTCTGCTGAGGACCTCGTTTAGCGTGTTCTCCAGATTGACGGAATCAGATGATGGCGGCCTCTCCCAGCCGAGACCTGTCGATGTGGATCTCTTTATTATGACATCCGGATTCTTCGAGATGACCCACTCCCATCCAACCTTTGGATATGCATCCTTCAGATCCTTCGCTATGCTGTAGCCCCTCGCCATTGATACAAGCTGAGCTGCGCCGGAGCCGGTGCCCATCGTTGTGAGCTCTCCGCCCTTGGATGTCCACTCCACGTAGACCTTCGGAACGTTCTTGTTCGCTACGGCGTTCTCGACATCCGCCTGCTTCTCCTCATACCACTCTATAAAGCGCTGTGCCTCCGCCTCCTTCCCGAGGATCCTGCCGAGAAGCTCTATCTCCCGGGTCATGTTCTCCGGCTTGTAGAAGTCCAGGCCGATTGCAGTGATGCCCGTGAAAGGCTCCAGCCTCTTTGCCACCTCCACTATGCCGTAGGGCTTATCGGGATACGTATAGCTTATCACGATTATGTTGGGAACAATCTCATCACCGCTCCTTGCTATCTCTCCGATCATCTCATAGTCAGGCTCGTTCCACTTTCCCACGCTCTGCCTGTTCTTCAGGGCGGGGAAGTAGTACGCCTTGTTCTTCACGCTGTCCGATATCCCCACGATCTTATCCGCTGCCCCCAGAATGGTCACAGCCTCTGCCGCGTCGGAGTTCAGCACTATGATCCTCTCCACAGGCATCTGTATGGTGACCTCGCGCCCTGCGGAGTCTGTGATCGTCATCGGGTACTCGGCTGCTGAGCAGAATGATGTAGCAATCAGTAAAAGCAATACTGAATAAGCAAGACATTTAATCATAACAATTTCCCCTTTATTCGATATTATTATCACCCAATGCGTTCTTTGCAGTTTAAGTTAATAAGTATTTTGTATTCTGTGTCAATTAAAAATAAATTGATATCCCCTCAGGGGACGTACTGATACTTTCCTGTCGGGAACTGCGCGATCGTGCCGTTCCAGGCCGGCTTGAAGGTGCTTATTGAGGTGTTCCTGCACGTACAGTCGAATATCCCTATCTGCCCCTTGTTCGCCTTGCTGTAATCCGGAACATCGAAGAACCCGCCCATGCAGCACGGGAGCCAGTCCTCCATCGTCACCGCCCTGGATTTTGTGACCTCGAGCTTCATGTTCCTCTGTATATCGAAGTTGCCGATGTAGTTCTCATCCATCTCAATCAGCGCACCCTTCACACCCAGAACCTTACTGGATTTCGTTGGCACATACTTCTTGGTCTTGCTATCGTACTTCAACTGCTGTGGATTTGTGAGCAGCTCCGCGATATGCACAGTGCCCTGTATTACCTTGTCCTCGAGCTTCATGCTCGCGAGCCCATATCCGTCCTTCGTCTCCGTGGGCCCGGTGCAGTTCAGCTCGACAGCCATATCACCCACGAATCCACGTGCGTACTCGAGCTGGTGGAGCATCATGCTCCCCTCCTGGTAGCTCTTCGCGACGGTCCTGTCCTTAAGAAGGGAGTTGTATGTTATCGGATGAGATGCATACCATCCCGTGCCGTATGCGAAGGTCATGGGCGACTGTGTCATGTCGCTCTGCCTGGTGAGCTTGATCACGCTGTTCGCGCCGGTCCACTGCTGCTTCCACTCTGGCACAATCTTTCCGGTTGAAAGGCTCTGATAATAATAGTAAGATCCATGTGTCGTCTTCTGCGCTGAATCTATTATATCCGCCACATCGAATGACCCGCTGCCGTGCATGTACTCGACAGCTGAGAGGTTGTTCGTGTTGATGTTCTGATACACCATCACAAACCCATCACCCTTCACATCACCCTCCGAGTGATGCGTGTGCTTCAGCGCCTCCTTTCCGGGGTTGAGATCCCATGGACCTCCATATGAGTTTCCCAGTACGAGGATGATCACCCAAGAAGCCATGAGAACATGTTTTTTCAGACTTCTCATTTTCGTCCTCCCTCTTTTTAATACATATTTACAATAGCATTTGATTAAGTGTTATTTAAACATTACTAGATATCATTTAAAAAGATTTTAAAATAAAATGTAGTACAGAATGGCAAACTCATAGCTGCTGATTGACGCTCTCTTCAAATTTGTACAAATTAAGTTTATCTTTAGCATAGTTATTTGATTAAGTTAATTGGATTTTACTTAAAATTTTTGGTGCGTGGGGCCGGCCTATAGGTTTTATAGTTATAAAAAAGACGAGAGCGAGATTCTTAGAGCGGGAAGAGCAGCCGTCTCCCTTTTATCTCGAGCATCTCTACATCGATCCCATATGCTTTTCTGATGTTCTCAGGAGTCATCACACTCACCGGCTCACCCATGGCCACTACGTTGTTCATATCAGAGCAATCGCCATCTATCTTTCTCATAAGCACAATTCTATCAGAGAACATGAGCGCATGACTGGGATCGTGAAGCGACATCACCACAGTCATAAGCCCGCTTTCAGCAAACCCCCTCACAGTCTTCAGAATCCTTATCTGGTTTCTGAAATCGAGATAAGATGTCGGCTCATCCAGGAGCAAAAATGATGGCTCCTGCGCCAGCGCCCTTGCGATCATGGCAAGCTGTCGCTCACCGCCGCTGACCTGGTTGTACGGTCGATCCGCAATGTGAAGCGCACCAACCATCTCCAGAGCCCTGTATGCCTTCTCAATATCGCGCTCGCCCGGCTTTGATAAAGGAGAGATGTAGGAAAACCTGCCGGTCAGCACGACATCGAGAATGGTGAATGGAAAGGTGGACCTTTGGGCCTGCGGCACGTGGCCCATGAGCTTTGCCATCTCTCCGGGCTTCATGGAGCTGGTGTCCCTGCAATCCACATAAACCCGTCCAGATGTTGGCGGCAGCAGCCCGTTGATTACCTTCAGCAAAGTCGTCTTGCCACATCCGTTGGGCCCCAGAAGGGTTATCACCCTTCCCTTTTCGATCTCCATGCATATGTTGTTGAGCACAGACCTGCCGTTGTAGCTCAGCGATACGCCATCGATCAGGATTCCCTTGCCAGAGATCATTCCCATCCTCCGCTGCGCGTGCTTCTGAGAAGATAAGCAAAGAACGGCGCTCCAATCAGAGTGGTGATCACGCCCACAGGAACCTCAAAGCCCATTCCAGAACGCGCAATATCATCAACAAGAACCATAAACGCTGCTCCGAATGTTATGCAGAGCGGTATCAGATGCGTGTGGTCTGGACCGAATATCATTCGCATCATGTGCGGTATCACAAGCCCAACAAAGCCTATTATCCCGACAACTGAAACAACAGACGACGCGGCGAGAGATGCCGCCACGACAAATACGGCCTTGTAGAGTTCAGGGTTCATGCCCACAGATCTCGCTTCCTCATCTCCCAGAGCCAAGACATTGAGCCTCCACCGGAGCAAATATATCACAGCACAACCGGCCAGAGCCAGGGGGAGCGTGCTGTGGATCTTTGACCAGCTCGCGGTTGCGAGGCTCCCCATGAGCCAGTAGACTATGCTCTGTAGAGCCCTTTCATTCACAGCCATCTGGATGATTGAAAGTAGAGAGTCGAAGACCGCTGAGACGATCACACCCGCAAGTAGCAGGGAGATCACAGGAGTACTCCCGCGGGATGTGGCTATGTAGTATGCAAACCCAACCGCCAGGAGACTGAAGAAGAGAGCTGAGAGCTGTACTGGGAACTGGGGTGCGAGAGCGATTGACAGAGCGGCTCCAAATGCTGCACCAGATGAGAGTCCCAATATGTACGGGCTGACAAGCGGGTTCCTGAATATGGCCTGAAACGCTGCGCCAGATACAGAAAGTGACGCTCCGGCAAGCATTCCAAGAAGAACGCGAGGGAGGCGGACCTCAAATACCACTGTTTTATACACACTTGGATGTGATGTCTCAGCACCCATGAGGTTGAAGATCACCATCTGAATGATATCATCTGGTGAGATCGTGAATTTGCCTATGAAAAGCGAGAGAACCATTGCGATCAGCGGAGAGATTATAAGAAAAATATAAAGATATTTTTTATAAGGCACCGGACTACCGACCATCACGCCTTCTCCATGCTCGGGTAATGCACTCCCCACATGTCCACGTGGAAGTCATCTATGATCTTGTCCATATCTACATCCTTGAATCTATCTGGATGGAGATCCATTGCCACATGCAGCAGCGCCAGAGGCATGCGTGGAGAGAAAGCATCGAATAGATATGGATTCCTGATCTCATAGACCCGACCGTTCTTCACAGCTTTGATATCCCTCCAGCCCTTGAATTCCTCACCGGTCATGATATCCTTCGGATCGAGGTTCTCGTTATACCACATGTATATCACATCTGGATTGAGCTTTATCAGCGTCTCCAGGTTTACGACCGGATGCTCCATCGTCATGGCGGTCTCATTCTCAGCGAACTTCATCACATTGACACCACCAGCGAGCTCGATCAGATCGTTTATACCACTGTTAACACCTGCCGTCCCCAGAACATCTGTCCACATCCAGTAAACCTTTGGCCTCTCGCTCTCCGGGATGCTACCTGTCACATTAGTTGTTATGTTCATATAATCGTGCATTATCCCCTTAACCTCTGCAGCCCGTTCCATCCTGTCAGATATAACTCCCATTGTATCGACCTGGTGGAGCACGTCTTCGATCGATCTGACGAATATCGCAAAGACCGGAACACCAAGTGTCTCCTCGATTGCCTTGATGTTGACATCATCGGGAGTGGTGGCCCATAGAACCACAAGATCCGGATTTGCCTTGGCCAGGGATTCGAGATCTACACGATCACCTGTTATACTGACCGTGAGCTTCTTCTCGAAGTCAGGATCAATCACTGGGAATATGTCCTCAAGCAGCTTTCGCATCCATTTGTCGTCCTTCAGGGCCACGATCTTCTCAGGATCCCCCACAGCATAGTATGTCTTAAGCGCATTCTCCATCATGAAGACCACACGCTCGCTCGGGGAGTTGATCTTCACCTCACGGCCCAGATCGTCCTTGATTGTAACCTCCGCGCAGCATGCAGCAGATACAGCCAGGACAAGGCATGCAAAAGCTGCAACCACGGATCTTTTATGCATTTTCATCACCTATATCCTACTTAAATAGATGTTTTTCATTTTTAGTAACATTAAGTGCTATTTAATCTTTGCCAGCCTGTGGTTCTGATGCATCAAGCATTCCACTACCGCATCTGACGAGGCTGGTATGTTCGATTCCTGTATTGGTAATGCATTTAGTTGATCGGCAGCATACTTTAGGATTACGAGGCGAAAGCTGTATTCAATATCCGTATGACTAATGCATTAAGCAGATAATTAATCTGCAATAGGAGATTGGTTTCACATCTTAATACCAAAAACCTACTTATATGACGAGATGTGATCGAACCTCAAAGAGGTATAAAGGATGCATCATCTCAAGAGGCGCACGATTCCGTTCACATCGATCGTTGGCCAGGACATGATGAAGCTGGCCCTCGTGCTCAACGCCATCAACCCGAGAATAGGCGGTGTTCTAATACGTGGAGACAAGGGCACCGCGAAATCGACAGCAGTTCGGGCCCTAGCAGATCTTCTCGATGAGATACCGGTCGTTGACGGCTGCCCGTTCAACTGCAACCCCTTCAGCGAGGATGAGATGTGTGATATCTGCTATCAGAAGAGCCAGAATGGCGATCTGCGGGTTCTCATGAGAAGAATGCCTGTGGTGGACCTGCCGCTTGGAGCAACAGAGGACAGGGTCGTCGGCTCTCTGGATGTGGAGCGCGCGATAAAGGAGGGGATAAAGGCGCTGGAGCCGGGGATACTTGCTGCAGCAAACCGGGGTATTCTATACATAGATGAGGTGAACCTCCTGGACGACCATGTAGCCGATGTTCTTCTGGATGCAGCGGCAATGGGGGTGAACATCGTCGAGAGGGAGGGGGTGTCGGTTGCGCACCCCTCGAGATTCATGCTCGTCGGAACGATGAACCCGGAGGAGGGAGAGCTCCGCCCGCAGCTTCTCGACCGCTTCGGCCTCCAGGTGAATGTCGAGGTTCTCTCGGATGTCGATCTCAGAGTTGAGATCGCAAAGAGGGCGGAACGGTTTGAATCCAATCCTGAGGAGTTCATCTCGGAGTGGAGCGAGGAGCAGAACCTCCTGCGTGAGAGGATCCGGCGGGCGAAGCAGATGCTTCCAGAGGTCGTGATGGAAGACTCCCTCATGAGGCTCGTAGCACAGACATGCATCGAGATGGGGGTCAGAACTCACAGGGCTGAGATAGTCACTGCCAGAACCGCCAGGACAATAGCTGCTTTTGAGGGGAGGAGCGATGTCACGGAGGAGGATGTCAGAAAAGCAATGATCCTGGCGCTGCCTCACAGGATGAGGAGCAGGCCCTTCGAGCCGCCATCGATGGCCAGGGAGAAGCTCGAGCAGGCGATCTCGAAACACCAGGAGCAGAAACATCAGCAGACGCATCAGCATGAACACCACCACGAGCATCACGATACATCACAGGAGGAAAGCTCTGAGCCCCCCAGCGAGCAGAGCGAATCCAAGCCTGAGGAGAGGGTATTCGAGATAGGCTCCCCGATAGATGTGAGAGAGCTCAGGAACAGCCTGAGGCGCGACAGGGTTCTTAGAAGGATGCCCAGGGGAAGAAGGGTGAGCAGCCTGAGCATGCGCAGATCCGGCAGATACCTGAGATCAAAGCTGCCCGTGGACGGGAGGGACATCGCATTCGATGCGACGATCAGGGCGGCTGCCCCCTACCAGCACCTGCGCGAGAGAAGGTTCGCTGTGAGCATCCTACCTCAGGACATAAGGGAGAAGGAGCGCGTCAGGAAAACATCTGCCACAGTGCTCTTTGTCGTAGATGCGAGCGGCTCAATGGGCGCGATGCGCCGGATGGAGAGCGCGAAGGGCGCTGTCCTCTCGCTGCTCATGGACTCGTACCAGAAGAGGGACAGGATAGGAATGGTAGCGTTCAGGGGGAAGGATGCAGATCTTCTCCTCCCGCCGTGTTCCAGCGTCGATCTCGCGCTGAAACGGCTCTCAGAGCTTCCTACCGGCGGCAGAACTCCGCTCTCTGCAGGACTCTCAAAGGCCCTCACGGTCATACAGGGTGAGCTGAGGAAGAACAGGGAGGTCAGGCCGATGATGGTGCTCATATCCGACGGCAGGGCGAACGTCTCGATCTCAGGAGACCCGAAGAGGGAGATCGTTCAGCTCGCTGAGGAGGCGAAGAGGCTCGGGGTCCATACAGTGGTCATAGACACAGAGGTCGTGGGATCATCCTTCATGGAGATGAGGCTTGGATTCTGCAGAGACCTCGCAGAGGCGGCCGGCGGCAGATACTATCCCATCACAGAGATCACGCCCGAATCCCTCAGCAGGATAGTGGAGCAGGAGCACATGGGTCTGTTCCAGGGAAGCTGAGAAGCCTTTTATCTCTGCAGCAAGATCTCCACACATGCCATCCCTCTCGGGAGATGTTGGCGGCCTGAGGCTTGAGAATCCTCTGATACTGGCGGCCGGCATTCTTGGAACTACAGGCGCATCAATGCGCAGGGTCGCGCTCGCAGGCGCAGGGGCTGTGGTGACAAAATCCATCGGAGTGGAGCCCAGGGACGGCCATCCCGGGCCGACGGTTGTCAGGCTGGGCGTCGGTCTCATAAACGCCATGGGTCTCCCCAATCCGTCGTACAGGGTATTTCAGGAGGAGATAGATGTCGCAAGAGAGGGCGGGGTGCCTGTGGTGGCGAGCATCTTCGGCTCATCCCCGGAGGAGTTCGCAGAGATCGCCTCTGCTCTGGATGCAGATGGCTTCGAGCTTAACCTCTCGTGCCCGCATGCAGAGGGCTACGGGATGGAGATCGGCTGCGATCCCGCGAACGTCGAGGAGATCACGAGGGCTGTGAGGAGGGCTGTGAGCGTCCCAGTCTGGGTCAAGCTCACCCCAAATGTGACAGATATAAGAGTCCTGGGGATCGCGGCGCAGCGCGGTGGCGCGGACGCGGTCGTCGCCATAAACACACTGAAGGCGATGGCGATAGATGTCGAGTCAGGGTACCCCATACTCGGCAACGTGATCGGCGGCCTCTCGGGTCCTGCGATCAAACCTGTTGCCCTTAGATGCGTCTACGAGCTATCCGGCGCTCTGGAGATACCTGTCATCGGAGTCGGCGGCGTCTCATGCTGGCAGGATGCTGTTGAGATGATCATGGCCGGCGCCGCTGGCGTCCAGATCGGAACAGCGCTCATGGGCGGGCTTGAGGTAATAGGGGAGATCACGAATGGGATCTCCAGGTTTCTCGATAGAAAGGGCTGGAGCCTGGATGATATACGCGGAATCGCACGGAGGCGTGGATCGAGTGCATCCTCGAAGGAATATCCCCTCTCAGCATCTTCAACTACGTCGAAGAGTTTCGACGAAGGCGAAACGCACAAGGAGGTCCTATGAGGTTCAGGCCGGCGAATCTTGTTATAAAAGATGTGGTGCGTGAGACAGCATATGTCAGCACGATACGCTTCGACAGATCGCTCGACCCCACCCCGGGGCAGTACATCATGGTGTGGGTGAGGGGGGTGGACGAGATACCTATGAGCTTCTCCGCCCCGGACTCGATCACAGTCCACGCGGTTGGCGATGCGACAAGAGCTCTCTGCGCCCTCAGGCCAGGAGAGAGCGTGGGCATCAGGGGGCCGTTCGGGAATGGTTTTAGGCTCACCGGCGAGAGGATCCTGCTCATCGGCGGGGGTGTTGGAGTGGCTCCGCTCGCTTTTCTCGGGGAGGATGTGAAGACAAGAGGAATTGAGGTGACCTCCCTGATAGGGTTCAGATGCAGGGAAGACATCATATTCCTGGACAGGTTCAGGCGGCTTGGAGATGTGATACTCACCACAGATGATGGTAGCGCTGGAATCGAGGGGAGGGCCTCAGCAGGGCTGAGCGAGATCGATCTCAATGATTACGATCAGATATACATGTGCGGCCCTGAGATGATGATGATAGATATAATTAAAAGATGCAGAGAGCACGCATCTAGGATCCAGGCGAGCATCAACCGGTACTTCAAATGCGCCGTGGGGATCTGTGGATCGTGCTGCCTCGATCCTGAGGGCATAAGGGTGTGCGTGGAGGGGCCGGTGATCACCGGAGACAGGCTTCTGGAGAGCGAGTTCGGGAGGTACAGGCGCGGCCCATCCGGGATGAGGGAGAGCTGCTACTAGAGGTTTTGCCATGATTGCGCGCTTCATATACGGGGATCGTGTGTTTAATGGAAATGTTGAGGGTGATCGTATTTCTTCGAACGGTGTTTCATACGAGCTGAGGGCTGTCAGGCTCCTCCCTCCCTCAGTCCCCACAAAGGTTGTCTGCGTGGGTCTGAATTACCTTGAGCACGCGCGGGAGCTCAGGATGGAGATTCCAGAGGAGCCGATCATCTTTTTAAAGCCGCCATCTGCTGTTGTGGGCCACGACGATGAGATAATCCTGCCGGAGATGAGCAAACGCGTCGACTACGAGGGCGAGCTTGCTGTTGTCATCTCAAAGAGATGCAGGGGGATATCCGCGGATGAGGCTGACGATTACATTCTCGGATACACATGCTTCAACGATGTCACAGCCCGCGACCTCCAGCAGAAGGACGGTCAGTGGACCAGGTCGAAGAGCTTCGATACATTCGCTCCCTTTGGGCCATGGGTGGCTCAGATGAGCGTTGAGGATGCAGAGGACCTAAACATATCCACCAGGGTCAACGGGGAGACGAGACAGAGATCGAAGACCTCAGACCTGATATTCGGGATCGCGGAGCTCCTGGAGTTCGTGAGCTCGATAATGACGCTGGAGCCAGGAGATGTCATAGCAACAGGCACGCCTCCGGGGGTTGGAAGGCTCGAGAGTGGCGACATCGTTGAGGTCGAGATAGAGGGGATAGGCGTGCTCAGGAACCGGGCTGTGTCATCCACACCGGCATGAGACTCCGCGATCGCGCCTGCGTGACGACGTAACTCCTCAACCAGCGATGCTCAGAGCAGTGCCTTTGCGGTTGTTCTCTGAGCTGCCTGGGTAAATCTTTTATGATATAACGCGGAGTAACTGCCAATGCGCCTGTTCATATCAGTTCTCATCATGCTGCTCCTCCCAGGGCTCTTCGGTGCCCTGGCTGGCACAGAGGATGGCTCGTTCTGCCCGACATGCCCTGACTGGACAAACCTGGATGGATGGTACAGGCAGAAGGAGGCGTACTCGCAATCGCAGCTTCCGCCTGCGCTCAGGCAGACCGCAGAGGAGAGGACGCTTGAGGTCAAGAGCGTGGAGAAGAGCTACGAGGTGCGGGAGATCATGGCAGATGTCGAGGATCTCACAGGATCTGTGCTCATCGATTCCCGCTCGCCTGAGGAGTATGCAGGGGGGCATATCCCCGGGGCCAGGAACATATGGTGGAGATCTGTGAGATCCGGGGAGAGCATAAATGCATCCGCGCTCGTCGAGGCCTTGAGGGGGAACGGCGTGAACACCACGGACAGAATCGTTGTGTACGGAGAGGAGAGCGATGCATCATACCTCTTCTGGTCCCTGGAGTACATCGGCCACAGGAACATCAGCCTCCTGGATGGCGGGGTCGACGCATGGTTGAGAACAGGCAAAGTGCTGGTGCGGAACTCACCCTCAATGCCTAAATCCGACTACAGCGGGAATATCAATGAGGATCTCCTCGTAAAGCCAGAGGATCTCGAGGATGTGATCGATGGAGCTCAGATCATAGACACGCGGGAGAGCTTCGCAGACTTCGGCAGATCCAGGATTCGGGGAGCGATACAGATACCGGTCTCGACAGTGATCGCAAACGGGACCGTCAGGGACGCGGCATCACTGGAATCGATATTCTCAGGCCGTGGGCTTGACAGAGGAAGACTGCAGATCGTGTACGGGGACCTCCCGGATGCGAGCATCATGTACTACTGCCTGCGGCTGATGGGCTACAGGGCCGCGCTTCTGGACGGCGACTGGAAGAAGGCCGGCGCGGTCGTGGGCAACATCAGATGAATGCTTCTTTCCGGGCGGTCGGCCGCATGCTACTGCAGCGTCTGGAGCATCTCGTCGGAGATAACGCCCCTGCACACGGTCACAGCCGGCCCCTCCATGAAGGCTTTCTCTCCCACAAAAGAGATGCGCAGGGGCCCTCCTCTGGTCCTGACCTCGACCGAGTCGCCCACAAGGCCGAGCCTGCGGGCGACTGCAGCTGCTGCCACAGAGCCCGTGCCGCAGGATAGCGTCTCGGCCTCGACCCCGCGCTCGAACGTCCTGACCTCCAGATGGTTCCCGAGCCTGACGAAGTTCACATTCGCCCCATCAGGGAAGCATGGGCTGTGTCTGATATTCGGGGCGATCTGCTCCACAGGAAGATCGAGATCATCGACGAATATCACAGCGTGCGGGACGCCTGTGTTCACCGCAGATACCTCGAAGCCGTGGATCGGCACCCTAATAAACAGCCCCTCGCCCTCAGCTGGAATCTCAGAGCGCTCAAATCTGGGGATGCCCATCTCAACCCTCGCCCAGAATCTGTTGCAATCCTTTCTGACCTGGATGGGTATCACCCCAGCCAGCGTCTCAACAGAGAAGCTCTCCCCCACATAACCGCTCTCCCACGCGTGCTTTGCAAGGCAGCGTATTCCATTCCCACACATCTCAGCCTCAGACCCATCCGGCTGGAAGAGGCGCATGCCGATATCTGCTTTTTCTGAGGGCACCAGAAAGAGAACACCATCGCCGCCAATGCCGAAGTTGCGGTGGCACAGAACCCTGGATGCCTCGCTTTTCTCATCCTCTGGCATCCTCTCCCCTTTCAGCTCATCTATGAGTATGAAATCATTCCCATTCCCATGAAGCTTCACGAACTCCAGCTGGTTCATGTCTTCTCCATGGGACCTCCCTTTATATCCCTCTTCCCAGAATGGTATCAGGGTGGTGATGGATATCAGGCCGATTCTGCAGGTTGCGCTGGATCTCCTGGAGATCGATCGGGCTGTAGAGATAGCCAGGGAGGCGATAGCGGGCGGAGCGGACTGGATCGAGGCAGGCACGCCGCTGATCAAGAGCGAGGGCATGGACGCGGTTCGCGAGCTCCGTCGCTCTCTTCCCGGAGTCAGGATTGTTGCTGACATGAAGACCATAGACACGGGCGCCATGGAGGTCGAGATGGCTGCGAAGGCCGGTGCAGATATCGTGGCGCTGCTCGCCATATCCGATGACTCGACGATACAGGACGCGATTCGAGCTGCGAGGAAGTACGGAGTGGAGATAATGGTCGATCTCCTATCCACGCCGGATCCTGTGAAGCGGGCGAAGGAGCTTCAGGATCTCGGGGTGGACTACATCTGCGTCCATGTCGGCATAGATCAGCAGATGGTCGGAAAGAGCACAATAGATCTCCTCAGGGAGGTCGTCCAGGTCGTCAGCATTCCGGTGGCTGCGGCCGGCGGCATAGATGCATCCTCTGGAAGGGATGCGATCTTCTACGGGGCATCTATAGTGATAGTCGGAGGCAACATAACAAGATCCGCGGATGTCACAGGCTCCGCCCGGAAGATCAGAGAGGCGATAGATCATGTTGAGGGCGCTGGCACCTCCCGGAGGAGCCTGGAGGAGGAGATGATCTCCATATTCAGAGAGGTCTCCACCCCGAACATAACCGACGCGATGCACCGCAAGGGCGCGATGCGCGACATACTCCCGATAGTCCCGGGGACGAAGATCGTCGGCACCGCGATCACGGTCCAGACATTCGAGGGAGATTGGGCGAAGACCGTGGAAGCGATAGACGAGGCTGGGCCGGGTAAGGTCATTGTGATCTACAACGGCAGCCGCTACATCGCGCCGTGGGGAGGGCTGGCGACGCTGAGCTGCATGCAGAAGGGCGTTGAGGGTGTCGTGATCGATGGTGCTGTGAGAGATGTGGATGAGATCCGCAGGCTCAATTATCCGGTATTCGCAAGCGCCATAACCCCCACAGCGGGAGAGCCGAAGGGGATGGGAGAGATAAATGTGGAGATCGTCTGTGGAGGGCAGGTTGTGCGTCCGGGGGATTACATCGTGGGAGATGACTGCGGTGTCGTGGTCATACCCAAAGAGAGGGCCTACGAGATCGCGAGAAGGGCGAAGGAGGTCGAGAAGAACGAGAGCAGGCTATTCGAGGAGATAAGAAGGGGAAGGACGCTGTCTGAGGTCGCAAAGCTGAAGAAGTGGGAGAAGCTCTGAAAGAAGGCCCGGTCGAAGAGCGCCTCTGTGGCTGTACGCTCATGTGTGGCAGCAGAACGGCCTACATGGTTGCTGAGAGCACCCCAGCCAGAGGTGTACAGCAGGACCAGTGCCCCCACGAGCGAGAGAGAGAGTCGCGCATCCATGATCTGATGGCATCTTGTGCTGAATGCGATGCCTCAGTGATTCATTTCGCGATCCAGCTGTACAACACCATGGATCCTCATTGCACTCCTTGGCGGAGGACCTCGCGCCTCAGTGATTCGCTTCCGCGATCCAGCAACAGGAATGTAAATGCGACATTTCCGGCGGAACGCCGGTCATTCACTAAATAATTTTATCTAGTTGGTTCTGCATATACTCTACTGTACGCCTTACATGCAGGAAAATTTATGAACTTGACCGGAGCGAGATGACTGGATGCTCGCCGCGATCATGGTGGATGCGATGTCCTATAAAGAGAAGATTCTCAGGGCGATCCAGGACTCCAAGGATGGTCTGACAACAGTAGAGGTGGCCAGGCAGGCTGGGGTGAGCAAGACGACAGTAATAAAGTACCTCTCCGTTCTCAGATCTGAGGGCAAGTGTGAGTACGTGGAGGTCGGCCCCTCGAAGCTCTGGCGCGCTGTGACCCCCAAAAAGGAGATATGCAAGCGCGATATAGAGCCATGTGAGGTGGAATCTGTCTCCGTCAAGCCGCCGGACGATACCGGGATGGTCTCCATCTCATTCAGGGTCCGGGCTGATCAGCTCTCTGCGCTTCTCAAGCAGATACAGTCGATAGAGGGCAAGTGCTGAGATGATGCGCCAAACAATCGTATAAATAGTAATACTATAAATAGAATGATTGCTACAAGAGGGGGGGGGACGGAGGGAACCCATGCGCATACCTGCTGAGATACACAGGTTTTTCGATATCGTCGAGGGTCAGACCCTCCTGATAAAAGGCCTGCCCGGAACCGGCAAGACCACGCTCGCATTTGAGATACTGAATGAGATGTGTGAGAAGAGAAATGGGATGTACATCTCCACGCGTGTCGACCCTGAGAGGCTTTACAGGACGTTTCCCTGGATAAAGGAGATCGTGCCGCCGAGAAATGTCGTTAACGCAACTCAATCAAAGCTTCTTCAGACTCTGAGAGACATCGCCGGAGGGATACCGACATACGATACAGTCCTGGATTTCTTCCGCGTCCTCTTCGAGGATGTGGAGGAGATGGAGAGCCCGATCATAGTCTTTGACAGCTGGGACGCGCTGATGAACTACGTATCTCCGATAATAAAAGAGCAGCAGAGCTTCGAGCAGAACATATGCGAGTTCGCAAGAGACATGGGGATCCACATGATATTCGTCAGCGAGTCCGCTGATCTGATGCCGCTCGACTACATAGTCGACGGTGTGGTTTACATGGAGCACTTCAGGATCGCCGGAACCCCGTCTTCCGCTGTGCGGGACAGCATGCGGACGAGATACGCCCGCGAGATAAGGCTTGAGAAGCTCCGCGGCGTTGAGATACTCCAGCGCACATTCACAGCAACGCTTCACGGTGGCAGATTTCAGTGCTTCACCCCATGCGTTGAGGAGGTTGATGCCAGGATCGGCGGAGATCACATGAGAATCCCGGATCCGACAGAGGATTGCGCATCAACAGGCATCCCACAGCTCGATGAGATAACCGGCGGTCTCAGGTACGGATCCTGCAATGTACTGGAGATCAACCACGGGGTTGGCAAGCGATACTACCACATACTCACAGCCCTTGCTTCAAACGCTCTGAAGAACGGGAGAGCTGTGTGCATAATCCCGTCGATAGGATACCAGCTGAGCCCCAGGGAGATCTTCGTCCCGACGAATGTCCGTGTTGTCCAGCCTCAGGGGGACGATATCGTCTCATGGGGAAAAGAGCTCATCGGCATATGGGATGAGCTGCGAGAGCGCAGCGGCCGGCCCATCCTCAACATAATCGGCATGGACGCGATGGAGTTCGCCTTCGGCTACAGGCAGCTCCTGAACATAGCGAACCGGCTGATCAACCAGTGGAAGAAGACGAACGACATCAACCTCCTGGTCGTAAAGACCGGCCAGGAGAGCATCAACATGGCGATTCACGTTGCAGATACGTACTTCGTCGTCAACGAGCTCAATGGAGGGCTCTGCATATACGGCGTGATCCCGCGCACCGAGCTCTACAACATGAGCATGGAGGGCGAGAGCAGGATCTGCCTGACGCCAATAGTCTGAAATCAGACTCCTGCAGAATCATCTCCATTACACATTCTCAGTATTGCCCATGCATGTGAAGCCCGTATCTGAGCTTCGCCCTGCGACGGGGTGCAGAGCTCATCTCACGCATAGTTCGGGAGATCCGGCTCCTCGCACGCGCCATGCGTCTCTGCCTGAAGCACCCTGGCGATCGCGCGCTCGAAGTCCCTCTGGAGCACCTGCGTCCGCTCCTCGCGGATTGCAGACATCCCTGCCTCTGTGACGATCGCCTTCAGGTCCGCACCGCTCGCGTTCTCTGTGAGATCAGCTATGCTTCTCAGATCCACATCAGGGCCGAGGTTCATTCCCTTTGTGTGGATGAGGAGGATCGCATGCCTGCCATCACGGTTGGGCAGGGGGACGTATATCGCCCTGTCGAACCTTCCCGGGCGGAGGAGTGCTGGATCGAGCATATCGGGCCTATTTGTGGCGCCTATTATCTTGACCTCTCCGCGAGGATCGAATCCGTCCATCTCAGCTAGCAGCTGCATCAACGTCCTCTGAACCTCACGATCACCGCTCGTCGCCCCGTCGATGCGCCTGGAGCCTATCGCATCGAGCTCATCTATGAATATGATCGCGGGGGCCCTGCTCTTTGCGAGATCGAAGAGCTCCCTGACGAGCCTGGCTCCCTCTCCTATGTACTTCTGGACGAACTCGCTCCCGACCACCCGCAGGAACGTCGCCTCTGTGCTGTTTGCCACCGCCTTGGCGAGAAGGGTCTTGCCGGTGCCCGGAGGTCCGTAGAGAAGAACGCCCTTTGGCGGCTCGATCCCGACCGCCTGGAAGAGATCCGGTCTCTTGAGGGGAAGCTCCACGATCTCCCTGAGCTCGGAGATCTGGCTGTCGAGGCCGCCGATGCTCTCAAATGTGACATCAGGCACCTCCTCGACCTCCATTCCGAAGACCATGGGGTCGCGCGGCGATGGTAGCACGCACATCACGGCGAACGTCTGCTGGTTCAGGCCGACCTGCACCCCAGGCCTGAGCTCCTCCTCGATGAACTGCGAGACGCTGACGACAAGTCTCGGGCCTGTGCTCGACTTCACTATCACCCTGCTCTCGTCGAGAACCTCCACGACAGTGCCGACGATCATGGGCCCGACGCGCAGACGCTCCAGCTCGCTGCGGAGCTTCCGGGCCTCGCGCTCGTACTTGAGCTTCTGGTTCTCTATCAGCCGCTTCTCGCCCTCCGCGCGGTCCTTCTGCTCCCTCAGGGCGAGGTTGCGCTCCTCAAGCTGCTTCATCCTGTCCAGGATGTACTTCGAGAAGTCGGGTCCACTTTGAGGCTCGTTCATCCCATCTCCAAAGCTTATTAAACTCCGAGGGCTATAAAAGATTTCCGAGATGAGAGAGATGAGCGATAGGCAATGTGAGATCTGCGGCGCAGACATCTCTGGCTCTCCCGAGAGGATAGTGATCGACGGCTCGGTTCTTGAGGTCTGCAAGAGCTGCGCCCGCTTCGGCAAGCCTGAGGACAAATGGTCTCCTGTCCCGAGAAAGATCGTGCCTGTTGAGAGGAGCTTTCGCGTGCAGAAGCCAAAGCCACGCGACCACTTCAGGGATCTGGTGGAGGTAGTGCCGGATTACGGTAATATTATAAAAAATGCCAGGGAGAGCATGAATCTCTCTCTCGAGGATCTGGCTCTCAGGATAAAGGAGAAGGCATCTCTTCTTAGAAAGATTGAGCGCGAGGAGCTCGTCCCCGAAGACGATGTGAGGAAGAAGCTGGAGAAGGAGCTGAAGATAAAGCTCACCGAGGAGACGACCGAGGAGAAGCTCAAATCCCGGGGAGGATCGAAGGTTCTGACGCTCGGTGATATCGCAAACATCAGGAAGAGATGATCTCCAGATGGCTGTCGTTTGTGGCACAGACGAGGCTGCAAGATGCATACTCTCAGGCGGCATTGTGGTATACCCCACAGAGACCGTCTATGGCATGGGCGCGAACGCTCTTGATGAGAGGAGCATCGCAAGGGTCTACGAGATCAAGAGGCGCCCGCTCGATAAACCGATATCCATAGCTGTATCAAGCTTCGAGATGCTCTGTGAGGTGGCAGACGTCCGGCCCGAAGACCTGGATGTGATGAGAAGACTCCTGCCCGGGCCTGTGACATTTCTCGTGCGGAAGAGATCGATCGTCCCGGATATGCTCACAGCAGGATCTCCTCTTGTCGGAGTCAGATACCCGGATCATGAGATCGCGCTCAGGCTCATCGAAATGACCGGGCCGATCACGTCCACAAGCGCGAACATCACTGGAGCACCCCCGCCATCTGATCCAGAGGATATAGATCCGGAGATTTTATCCCGGGTGGATATGCTTATCGATGGAGGGAGATGCAGATACGCCGTACCATCCACCCTCGTGGACCTCTCCAGCAGAAGGATCCTGAGGATGGGCGCGATGGCGGATCGAGTTCTAGAGGTAATCGGTGATGAGAGCCAGAATCAGGGACTTTCTTGAGAGCAGGGACGGGTGGATATTCTCGGTCGTGGATTACATCCACACCGATGGCGTGAGATCCCTGCTCAGATACATCCCGGATGAATCAGGGGAGAGGATCGCAGGCGGCAGAAGATACAGAAAGCTGGATTTCGACGATGCGTTTGAGTTCCTGAGGGCGGCGCGCCCTGAGTACGTCAGGGATGTTCACGTGGTTCCATTCGATGATGTGAGAAGGTTCTTTAAGCCGGCTGATGAGCTTCCAAGGGTGAGAGCCGAGGATGAGAGGGTCGGCAAGATCGCTGACATACTGGAGGAGCACGGCATCCCTGAGAGATGCATCGGGATCACGGGATCGATGCTCCTGGGGCTACACAGCAGATCATCAGATATAGATCTGGTTGTTTACGGAAGCGCCTGGTGGAGGGCGAGGGATGTTATAGCAGATGCAAAGCGCAGCGGCTTGATCCAGGAGCTCGACAGCGCAACGTGGATGAAGATCTACATGAAGAGGAAGCCCTCGATCCCCTTCGATGAGTTCGTGGCGCATGAGATGCGCAAGGGCAACCGCGGAATGATAGACGGCACGTACTTTGACCTTCTCTTTACAAGAGACTGGGACGAGATCGAGCCGGTACCCGCAGGCAGGCCCATCCGGAGAGGCAGAATAGTCGCGGAGGTCACTGACGCGAGATACTCCTTCGACAGCCCTGGTATTTTCAGGCTTGATCATGAGATCGGGGAGATACTCTGCTACTCTCACACATATGCAGGCCAGGCATTCGAGGGGGAGATGATTGAGGCATCCGGGGTGATCGAGGAGACTCCAGACGGCCTGAGAATGGTTGTCGGCACGACGAGAGAGGCGAAGGGCGAGTGGATACGCTCGCTGACGCTCATGTCGAGCCTGTCCAGAGGGTGTGGATGAAGAGGTGCGGCTGAAGAGGTGGTGCAGATGTTTGAGGTAGTTCCTTTCGATATAGAGATCGGGCAGCACAAGGTCATGCTAAACATCGCGGATGCCAGAGCAATGGGGCTCAACCCTGGAGACAGGGTTCGGGTGAGAACGAAGGGCGCATCTCTGACCGCGATTCTGGATGTCACCGGACAGATGATCAAACAGGGGCAGGTCGGCATATTCACAGAGGCTCTCAGGGACCTGAAGGAGGCGAAGAGCGTGGAGATATCGCCCGCTCCAAGGCCTGCCTCGATATCATACATAAAGATGCTGATGGACAGGCAGAAGCTGAGCGAGGACCAGATCAGAAGCATAGTGAGGGATATAGTCAACAACAACCTCAGCGAGATCGAGCTATCAGCATACATCACAGCATCCTACATCCACAACCTGGATCCACAGGAGACGGAGTGGCTCACCAAGGCGATGATAGAGACGGGCGAGAGGATTTACTTCGATAAGCATCCCGTCGTCGACAAACACAGCATAGGTGGGGTTCCGGGAAACAAGGTCTCGATGCTGGTGGTTCCGATTGTCGCAGCCTCGGGTCTGCTCATACCTAAGACGAGCTCGAGGGCGATAACAGGCGCTGGCGGGACCGCGGATCTGATGGAGGTCCTCGCGCCTGTGGAGTTCACCGCGGATGAGATCAAGGAGATCACGGAGAGTGTGGGGGGTGTTATCGCATGGGGCGGCGCCACAAACATAGCTCCGGCGGACGACAGGTTGATAAAAGCGGAGTACGCCCTCGCCATCGATCCCTACAGCCAGATGCTCGCCTCGATAATGGCGAAGAAGGGGGCAGTCGGCGCTGACGCTGTCGTGGTCGATATGCCCACCGGCCCTGGAACGAAGCTGGAGACGCCGGAGAAGGCGAGGACGCTCGCGAAAGACCTTACAGATCTTGGAGAACGGCTGGGGATCAGGGTGGAGTGTGCGATGACCTTCGGCGGCTCTCCTGTCGGCCGGACAGTGGGACCTGCTCTCGAAGTGAGAGAGGCTTTAAAGATGCTGGAGACAGGCGAGGGGCCGAACAGTCTCAGGGAGAAGAGCCTCGCCCTCGCAGGCATCCTCCTGGAGATGGGGGGTGTTGCGGCCAGGGGCGAGGGGTACAGAGTCGCAGAGGAGATACTGACGAGCGGAATGGCCCACAAGAAGCTCATGGAGATCGTAGAGGCGCAGGGCGGGGATCCCAAGATAAGGAGTGAGGATATCCAGATAGGAGAGCATCAAAAGCAGATACTCTCCCCGACGAACGGTTACGTTGTGGCATTCTACAACAAAAGAATCGTGGAGATCGCAAGGGCCGCTGGCGCGCCTGCCGACAAGAAGGCGGGCGTGATAATACACAAGAAGATGGGAGAGACCGTGAAGAAGGGCGAGCCTCTGCTCACGATATGCTCCAGCACAGACTGGGAGCTGGAGTGCGCGGTGAAGATGTGCTCTATGAGGGATGCCCTGGAGCAGCCGCCGATAGTTGTTGAGGGAATGCTGCTCGAGAGGTATCCGACCGAGAGGTACCCGAGAACGATATGAGATTCGCCATGTTTTTAACAAGCTGGAGGCGTGCAGACTGTTTGCTGGTAGCACTCATTTGCCAGAGCTCTCAGCAAAACCACTGTCTCTAGAGCAATTTATCGCGTATACAAACGGAGGAGTTTGGATGGAGAAGATGAAGGTAGCTGTTGTGTACCACGAGGACTTTCCGGTACACGGATACTCTGTGCTGAAGGACAGAATCAAACCATCGTTTGAAGCTCTCATGAGCTCCGGGCTTGTGGATGGTGTTGAAGTGCAGGTGTTCAGGCCCCAGCCAGCGCCTGTGGAGCTTGTGGCAGAAGCGCATACAGAGAACCACATGCGCAACATGAGGCACGACCCGCACTGGAACGTCGCTCTGCTCTCAGCAGGAAGCGTGCTGATGGCAGCTGAGCTCGTCGTCTCCGGAAAGGCGGAGTCCGCCTTTGCGTACACAGGAACAGCAGGTCATCACGCATCCAGGGGAAGCTGCTGGGGGTTCTGCTACTTCAATGATGTCGCGATAACGATACTCAAGCTCCGCAAGATGGGGCTCAGGCGCTTCCTGATAATAGATGTGGACCCGCATTTTGGGGATGGGACAAGAGACTTCTTCGGGAACGATCCTGATGTCTTCCACATCAACTTCCACTCCGGATCGCAGAAGGAGTTCGATCGCGAGAGGAACAACTACGACTTTGGCATAGGGTGGAACGCGAATGACGAGACGTTTCTGAGGGAGATGGAGAACGCGCTGAAGCTCACAGAGGGCTTTGACTACGAAGTGTGTTTCGTGATCTTCGGGCATGATTCACACACAGATGACTACGGCGGCTTCGACCTCACGCTGAATGCTTATCCGAAGATGGCGAGTATGATCAAAAAGGCGGTCGATGGCAAACCTCTCGTCTTCGTGCTCAGCGGCGGCTCGAATCCTGACGTGGCGCGCCGCGCGATTCCGGATGTGATCGCTGTTCTGGCGGGGCGGTGGCCGTATTGAGGATGGCGTCGAGCTGCTACATATGCATCCTGGAGAGGGCCGGATTCGAATGCGAGCTTCTCTCACTCCCTGAGGACCTGAGGCTAGAGCTGGTGGAGGGTCTCCTGCAGTTTATGGCAGAGCACATGAGGGATGTGCCTGCCACTGTTGGAACTGAGCGTGAGATCATGCTCAAGCGGATAAGCGGCGTCGCGGATCCGTACAGGAAACTGAAGGAGGAGAGCAATGCTGTCGCGCGCGAGCTTCTTCCTGTGGCTGAGAGGTTCTACGATCTCAGCGAGGATAAAATGGAGGCTCTTGTCAGAATCGCAGCCGCCGCGAACTCGATGGAGTTCGGGGTGAGGGGTCATGAGTTCGATAACAGGTCGTTCTCATCCATATTCGAGGATACCCTGAGAGAGGATCTGGTTGGGGATCTTGATGCACTGAAGAAGCTCCTGGCCGGATCCTCGAAGATATTTTACCTGACAGACAACGCTGGAGAGGTCGTGTTCGATCTATTCGTGATGGAAAAGCTCAGAGAGATGGGGAAGAGGGTGGTCATCGGGCCGAAGGCAGAGCCTGTACTGAATGATGTCACAGCGGACGAGCTGAAAGGAATGACCGATGCGGAGATCGTGCCCACGGGCGGCGTGGTTGGTATCTCCCTGGAGAGGATGAACCCCGAGGCGAGGAGGCTGCTTTTCGATCCTGATTGGCTGGTGATCGCGAAGGGCATGGGCAACTTCGAGACTATAAGCGAGTTTGAGGGGTCTCTCAGAGGAAGACTGATCTACATCCTCAGGGCGAAGTGTGAGCCGGTCGCGCGCGCGAACGGTGTTCGCCAGGGTTCGCTGGTCGCAAGGGCCTACCTGTAGAGCATATCCTCATCCGCGTACTCCTCGGCCTCCGGGGCCTCGATCTCCTCCGCCCCCTCTTCCTCCTCGATCTCGAGCTGCGAGACGTCTATCTCCATCTGGAGGAGGTTTTTGAGGGAGAGCAGCAGGTTCCTGGCCGCGTTCAGATCCACAAGTTTCTCCCCTGAGGTCGTCCCGAGGATGCAGAATCCCCTGAGGCCGTAGAGAGGGGCCATTCCAGCTATGATCCCGTTCATCCCACCTATTATGCTGCTGGGCATAACAGCTATGCCTGCGCTTTTCAGCAGCTCCACGCCATCAGCGTCTGTGGCGGTACCCACAACATTCTCATGAACAGCTCCCACGTATGCTGCGAGCGTCACAACATCCCTCACGCCCATCTCCCTCATCTCGCTCAAAATCTCGCCCGCGAGCCTGTTCATGCCCAGGACCTCAAGCGGCTGGGCATCTGAGGTGAGCAGAATGATATCCTCTCTTCCCTCCGGAGAGAAGACGTCAAGCGTGAAGAGCCTGGCTACCCCCTCCTGGATCAGAACCTGCGGAGGGAAGCCGCTGAAGGGCAGCGTCATGATCATTCTGGAATTCGTACAGCTTATCAGGTAATCGACCGCAACCTTCCCGACGCTGCCTATCCCCGGGAAGCTCACAACAGCCACCTTTCTCTCGAAGAGCATCGCCTCAGGGTTGGAAGTGGAGATATAACATGGTTTCGATAGAAAACAGGATGTTCGAAAGAGAAAGCCTTCCGGGAGCCATCTGCAGCAGATTCGATCTTGAAAACGCTCTCATCCATCTGATAACTTGCCCGGATTGGCACAAGTCATGCTAGGCGCTCGTTTCCGACTTACCTTCGACGCAGTCGAAGTCCTGGCGAGCGGATGAGTGCTTTCAGCAACCAGCCTGCATGTCCTTCAAGTTGTTTAATACATGGTCATATGCTCAGATCATTGAACCCAGCAGCAGGTGGCATCGCAGGATTTGCGATATGTTACGTCGGCGTATGCAGATTCCGGAATTTCCATTCAGTGATCCGAACACACGACTGAATACATGATAGAAAATATTGGAGAGATCACTCTCCAACAGCCCAGATGACCCAGTTAACCGGAATTGTCTTGTTATCTCCGACCGGGAGCACGCCACGATAGAGGTTGCCTGTGGATCTGTCGAATATGAACGATTGATCCTTCACGTTATCCAGCTCTGCAAATGTCATCACAGCTCCACGCTCGTATAGGACTACGTAGAAATCACCGCTGACCGCCACAGAGGGCACCTCAATTCTCGCAACTCCAAGACCAGCCGGGAATGTGAAGTACTCAAGCTGGATATCCGACCAGTGATACAGGAGATTGAAGTTGCTGTCTCTTATCTCAAGCGCAATGGTCCTCGCTGCTGGCAGCTGTGTCTGCGTCTCGTTCCAGCCATCGGTTCCAGGGATGAGCACTGCCTGTACCTTCCAGTTCTGGCTCGGCGCGGTCAGCTTCACCGCCTTCCCAACACCAAGATCGAAGAAGTGAAGTGTTGCGTTCATCTCTGTCACATTCTTTCCGCTATCCGCCCTCAGAAGCACCGGCTCAGCAGCGACAATTCCTGTGAAGAGCAGGACTGTGACGCAAAACAAAGCCGTAAACATCGCAGGTTTACTCATATTGGTCACCCATCATAATTTTACAGCATACTTATATAGATACTGCTCTGCTGCAGTTATTCGATGAATAAAATACCAAATCCTCAAAGCCCCCTTGGCTCATCCTTGGATGCGATCTTTTGTATTAGCGCGATTATGCCAGGCTTGCTGCTCTGCAATCCGAAGGCGCTGAGCATCTCTCTGTTGAACCTCTCTGTGATCTCGTCGAAGATTCTTTTGTAAGCGATGCAGTATGGATCCACGCCTCTTATCTTTCCATCTGTGTGAGATATCGCATTGTAAGGACACCCGCCCCTGCAGTATTTGATATGCCTGCATCTCCTGCAGTGCACCTCAACGCACTCCCTGAAGCGGTTCATCCGCATCCAGGCGTCCGATCGCTTCAGATCATCCACTGATGGATGATCTCTGACATTACCCATAATGTAATCCGGCATCCCGACAAACCTGTAGCAGGGATATATGCTTCCATCCGGGCCCACAGCGAACGTGTTGTCAATGCAGTCCACGAATGTGCACACAGTCCCCCGACCGCTGAAGACGCATCTGCAGAGATCGTTGATGTTCCTCACCTCGATCCTGTCCATGTTCTCGAGGTATCTGTCGAGAAGATAAACGAGAAGCTCTCCATACTCAGATGGATCGAGAGCCCACCGCTCTGGCTCGTCGCTGCGGAGCGATGGGAGCGCTGGATGTAGCTTCAACGTCAATCCGTTGCTCATGAAGAAATCGAAGATCTCCTGTTTATACTTTATGGAGTGAGATGTGAATGTGCATATGAACTGCACACTCAGGCCGTGATCACGGGCGATGCTGTAGCCGCGCATGGTCCGATCGTAGTAACCCTCTGACCTCTGAAAATCGTTTATCTCCCTCGGACCGTCCAGGCTGGAGCCGATCGGCACATCATACTTCTTGAGGACATCAGCCAGCTCAGGCGTGAGCCTCCAGAGGTTCGTCTGCAACGCAAACGATGGAGTGAGATGTGAAAGGCCATCTGCAAGCAACGGCAGCGCCTCCCTGTAAAACTCCACACCCGCAAGCAGCGGCTCCCCGCCATGGAAGGTGAAGGTCACAGGATCATCACGAAAAACCTTCAGCCACTCGACGATCTCCTTTACAGTATCAATGCTCATCACCGGAGAGCCCTCCTCCGAGCTCCAGCAGTAGCTGCACTTGGAAGGACATCCCAGAGTGGGAATGATCATAACATGAAAAGGCCTTTTTCTCTGCATTCAGGCTCTGAGAGCATCTCACCGTATTAATAGATTTCCCGGAGGAGACATCACAATGTTAACATAAGGAAATACAATGTCATGATATAAAAATCCCGATACACAAAAAGGCCATATTGAGTAAAGAAAATAATAAAATAAAAATTTATTTGATGCCCTTGAAGCATCTGTCGAGATGTGCGCTGTCCGGCGGTCTCGTGATGATGCTCACGATGATGGTGATGAGAAACGCCAGAGGGAGCGCGACAACTATCGGATCCACCACAGGCCAGGGCATCTGGGTTATCAGCACGTCCCTGCCGAAGATGAATCTGGATATGCCGAGGGCCTCAGCCTCCTTCTTGTGGACGAAGACCATCCACAGGACGCTCGAGAGGGTGCCGGTCACAAGCCCTGCGATCGCGCCCGCTCTTGTGGCCCGCCTCCAGAAGAGAGCGCATGTGTACATCGGGAGGAACGCGGCTGCACACAGTCCGAAGAATATGGATGTGCCTCTGGCGATTATGTTCTCAGGAAGTATGTATCCGAGGACGACAGCGATAACCACAGCCGCTATGATACCTGCCCGCGTCACCAGTATGGATCCTGTTCCCCTTCTTCCTGTGAGCGTCTCGTAGATATCCCTGCCGATCGCGGTGCCCTGCGCATGGAACTGTGAGCTCGATGTGGACATCGCTGCTGCCAGAAGAGTGAGCATGAAGAGATACACAAACCACTCCGGCATCGCCGCGTTGATGTAAACAGGTATTATGCTGTCAGCGTTCCCCTTTGCAGCCTCTATCGCTATCTTGCCCTGTGTGGTGTAGAAGAAGACGTTTGATAGAGCCCCGACATCGAATGCAACCCCAGTCATTGCAAGTATGAAGATGCCGCCTATCAGAACCCCGCGGTTCAGCTCCCTGCTGGATCTCACTGTCATGAATCTCACCGCGAGCTGCGGCATAGCGAGAACCCCAATCCCGACACCGAGAACCACGGTCGATACCAGGGTCCACCACCATGCGCTTCCGAGCGCTGGCATGCTCGTCCATCCTCTATGACCCTGAGCCGCAAGGCTCTGGGGAACCAGGTTTGCCATGTTTGTGAGCGCCTCGTGGGCGGCTGTCACCCCTCCAAGATGGACATAGGTCATGATGAGAAGAAATATCATCCCCAGAAACATTATCGTGCCCTGCATCGCATCTGTGTACATGACTCCCTTAAGGCCACCCCAGACCACATAGGCAGCGATGATGATGGAATACAGAAGCAGCGCGAGGTTGAAGTCTATGGAGAGAGTCGTCTCCATGAACCTTGCAGCGCCGATCAAAACGACGGATGCGTACAGAGGCATCCCGAGGAAGATCACAAGCCCGCTGAACCACTGGATGAACTGGCTGTCGAACCTCCTGCCCATCAGCTCTGGAAGCGTCATGGCCCCCAGGTTGTAGCCCATCCTCCTCGTGCGCTTTCCGTAAATTATGAACGCTATGAATATCCCCACGAAGATGTTGAGAAACGTCAGCCAGAGGAGACCCATGCCGAAGAGCCCCGCCATGCCGCCGAATCCCACGATCGCGGAGGTGCTGATGAAGGTTGCGCCGTAGCTCATCGCCATTATGTACGGATGAATTCTCCTGCCTGCCACCATGTACCCTTCAGTATCCCTGGTCGTCGCCCAGCCCCTGTAGCCCAGGTAGAGCGTGACAAGCAGATAGACCAGAACTATCACATTGAGCAGCAACAGATTCATAAAAATCACATGCCCAGCTCTTTCTCCTGCATCTCCAGCTCCTGGGCCTCCCAGGCAGCCTCCTCCATGATCTCCTGTTTCTCCAGCTCCTCGCCTTTATTCCAGTTGGCGATGCCGTATGAGACGCACAGAACTGTGCTCAAGATGCACAAAAGGTAAACCCCCCATATCCAAGGATCTTCTATTCCAAGCACATCGGCACCCTCCTGCAGCTCTCCCAGAGCATGTATATTGACAGCATGTTACATATTATCATGATATAAGGGTGTCGGTCAGGAATAAATGTTAAAAATCGCTCTTAGGTGTTTGGCAACTTGGAGGGGACGCGATGTGGCTTCTTGAAGCATCCACTCATTCGCCGCAAACTCATAGCAGGACCAGTGCCTCTCCCAGCAGGTCATCAGATGGATAAGAGCGTAACTCACCCGCGGACTGCGGGGTAGTGCCTGTCTGAGATACTGGAAAACCAGATCTGTGAAACCCTCAACTAAAGTCGAAGGGTTTCGACAGAGTCGAAACGCAGGAAGCCCTTCCCCTTTAGGGGAGGAGGTCACTTAAAAGAGAACGAGCGGATCAGCAGATCTGCCGCTCGATCTCCTCCTTCACAAGCTTGTGTGCGACTGATGGATCTGCCCTGCCTTTTGTTCTCTTCATGACCTGCCCGACGATGTAGTTTATCGCTCTGGCGTTTCCGCTGAGGTAGTCCCTCACCGCCTCCTGTGAGTCTGCAACCGCCTCCCTGACAGCCCGGACGACATAATCATCATCCGCTCTCTTCAGGCCCATGCTCTCGACGATCTCCCTGGGAGAGCCGCCCCTGTCGAGTATGGTTCTTATAAGAGTGACCGCAATCTCATCTGTGATCTCCTTCTCGGAGAGCATCCTAACTATCTCGAGCATGCTCTCTCTCTTGAAGCTCTCTATCGTCAGATCCCTGTAGTTCAGCTCACCTTTAAGAACATCTGCGATCCAGACAGCAGCAAGCTTCGGATCGGCTCGAGCAGCAACCCACTCGTAGAAGTCGGCGACCTTTATATCAGATGTGAGAGACTTCGCGTGATCATCGGTTATGCCGTACTGCTCCCTGAAGCGCTCCCTCTTCGCATCCGGAAGCTCTGGAAGCTCGGCCCTTATCCTTGGAACCCAGTCAGCGATCCTGAGAGGGACGAGATCCATCTCGGGGAAGTACCTGTAATCGTGAGCCTCCTCCTTTGTTCTTATCGATACTGTCACGCCACGAAGCTCATCGTAGTGCCTGGTCTCCTGGACGACCTCGATCCCCCTTCGCTTCAGGTTCCTCTGTCTTGTTATCTCATACGATAACGCCTTCTCGACACCCTTGTGGCTCGAGATGTTCTTGACCTCTACTCTGTCCCCCCCTGCGAGCGATATGTTCGAGTCCACTCTCAAAGAGCCCTCGAGGTTGCCATCGAATACATCCAGATACTCCAGAATCGTCCTGAGCTTGTCCAGAAACTGCCTCGCCTCTTTTGGAGACCTGAGATCAGGCTCTGTGACGACCTCAAGAAGCGGCATGCCGCATCGATTGTAATCGACCAGGGTGTACCTTGCTTTGTCTATTGTGCCCGCATGCACCAGCCTTCCTGGATCCTCCTCCATGTGGACCCTGGTTATCCTTATTCTCCGCTCCTGTCCATCATCGCCCTTGATGAGGACATACCCTCCGGTGGCCAGAGGATAATCGTACTGGCTTATCTGGAATCCCTTTGGCAGATCCGGATAGTAGTAGTTCTTCCTGTAGAACATCGTCTCCTCTGCGATGCTGCAGTTCAGCGCCAGCGCGACCTTTATCCCGAACTCAACCGCCCTTCTGTTGATGACAGGAAGTGAACCGGGAAGGCCGAGACACACCGGGCAGGTGTGCGTGTTCGGAGGCGCATCGTGATAGCTTGTAGAACAACCGCAGAACATCTTTGACCTGAGCCTGTTTAGCTGGACGTGTATCTCCAGGCCGATTATAACATCGTCCATCAGACCACCTCCGGGGATCTGAGATGATACGGGGTCGATTGCTCGTAGGCGCTGGCAACCCTCAGAAGCAGAGCCTCGTCGAACGGCCTTGCCATGAGTTGGAGACCAACAGGAAGACCATCTGAGAAGCCACACGGCACGGATATCGCGGGGATTCCTGCCAGATTTATGGGCACCGTGAACACATCCGACATGTAAAGCGATAACGGATCCGTTATCCTCTCACCGATCCTGAAAGCGGGGAATGGCATCGTGGGGGATGCTATGATATCAACCTCTTTCAGCGCATGCTCGAAATCTCTTTTGATGAGAGTCCTGACCTTCAGAGCCTTCAGGTAGTATTTTCCGTAGTAGCCTGCGGAGAGAGCATATGTGCCGAGCAGGATCCTGCGCTTCGTCTCCTTCCCGAACCCCATCGCCCTGATCTCGGAGAAGGTCGTGTGCCAGTCCCTGTCCTCTCCGACCCTCAACCCGTATCTCAATCCATCAAACCTGGCCAGGTTGGATGACGCCTCGGACATCGCTATTATGTAGTACGCCGGAAGCGCGTACTTCGTGTGCGGCAGGCTTATCTTCCTCCAGCTCGCGCCCAGATCATCCAGGACTGATACAGCGTCCCACACAGCCCGCTCCACTCCTGGATCTACGCCCTCGCCGAAGTATTCCTCCGGAACGCCGATGCGTATGCCTCTGATCTCACCGCCGATGCTGCTGAGATAGTTCTTTTCAGATGCAACTGATGTGGAATCTCTTGGATCATGACCTGCTATGACATCGAGGAGGAGAGCCGCATCCTCAACCGTCTTTGTGATCGGCCCGATCTGTTCGAGAGAGTTCGCGTAGGCTATAAGCCCGTAGCGCGAGACCAGCCCGTAGGTAGGCTTCAGCCCGACGGTGCCGCAGAAGGATGCAGGACATCTGACAGATCCGCCCGTATCAGAGCCCAGTGCACATGGCGCCTCGTTTGCCGCCACCGCGGCTGCAGATCCACCGCTCGATCCCCCGGGCACCCTCTCCAGATCCCATGGGTTCCTCGTGGGGCCGAAACAGCTTGTCTCTGTCGATGTCCCCATGGCGAACTCATCCATGTTAGTCTTCCCGATGATTATGGCGCCCTCTGCCCTGAGCCGCTCTATCACATGGGCATCATACGGCGGGATGAACCCTTTGAGAATCCTCGAGCTGCATGTCGTCTCTATGCCCTTCGTGCATATGTTGTCCTTTATCGCGATCGGTATGCCAGCGAGCGCGCCACCCCAGTGCCTGGCATCGAACTCCCTTGCCATTTCCAGGGCGCTCTCCTTCGCAAGCGTGGTGAATGCATTCAGCCTGCTGCGCTCTATCCTCTCGAAGAGCCTGTGGAGATAATCCTCAGCAGAGCCTGAACTGATCTCATCCTTCAGCTGTAAGAGCATGCTCACACTATCCTCGGGCTTCTGAAGTATCCTTCCTCTCTTCTCGGCGCGTTCATCAGTGCCTCCTCCTGGGGGAGAGAATCTCTGGGCACATCCTCCCTGAATACGTTTGCAAGGTCCACGACTCTATACGTCGGCTCGACGCCCTCTGTATCCACCTCATCCAGCTGCTGGAAGTAATCCAGGATCGTGTTGAACTGTGCAACAAGCTCCTCCCTCTCCTCCTCGGAGACCCTGATGCTGGCAAGCCAGCTTATGTGCTCGACATCCTTGATGGTGATCATGGTATCCCCACATCCGAAGTGTAAAGACCACAGGCCATGCCGACATGTGACTCTACTGAGTAATATAGCTATCTGGATGGTCTGGATAACTCATGTGGGGACGCGGTGGAGATGAGGCTCGAGGCCGAATGGAAGAGATGCGAAAACATGCCCTGGGCGTGGGCTCTGTAGAGGTGCTGCAGAGCAGTGCGATTATCCGGCAATCACCTGAACCGCTCCTCGAACGGCATGGACCTGAGGTAGAACTGCCTGGCATGGACCAGGAGGTCCAGGAGGTAGGAGTAGTTCTCTGCGACCACAGAGATGGACTCATCGCCCACCGACCACTCAACCCCCTCATAGAGATCCGCGAGAGGCCTCCAGAACTCAGCCGGCTCGAACTCCATCCTGTATTTATGCCTGTCCGTGAAGCTCAGGTGTATCCTCTTATCACTCATGCCTTGCCCTTCCGCTCAACGATCTCAGCAAAAGCAAGCGTCCCGCTTATCTTCTTCACCTTGGCCTTGACGATCTCGCCCTTCGATGTGTTCGGCACGAAGATCAGGTACTTGTCCACCTTGGCTATGCCGTCGCCCTTGCTCCCCACAGACTCGATTCTGAGCTCGTAGGTCTCGCCCTCCTCTATGACATCCCTGGCCACGACCGCCTTGGCCTTCCGCTTCTTTACAGGCCTGTGTGCCCCACACGCGTCGCATTTCAGCATCAGAACGCGATCACTTTTTATGAGATGCGTATCAGGGAGCTTGCACTCTGAGCAAATAACATACTCATCTACATAGGCCGCGATCTGGTTCTGGATCGCCTGCTCTGTGAACTTTCCCTGAAAGATGCCGCGATGCCCCTCGATCTTTCCAGCGGTGCCCAGCTCCTGGAGAAGGAACTTCATCAGGTGGTCAGGATCTCTGTTCAGAGCATCAGCTATGGCTGAGAAGTTATCGAGCACGGTCGTCTTGCCCTCGTAGAATATCCTGGGCACAGGGATCTGAAACCGCTCCTTTGTGCCCTTGGCGGCGGGCATGGATCGCATCGCCCGCTCAAGTCCTTCTATATAGTCCTCCAAGCCTGGTCACCGTTCAGGAGCCCACGATGATCTGGACCGGCGAGGGCAGCTTGTGTCCGGCCCTCCGGAGGGCTGTCTTGGCCTCCTCGATGTGCTCGGGGTGCACACCCAGCGTGAATATCCGCTGTCCGGGGTAAACCTGTGCCGCTGTGCCGACAGGCTTCCCGAATGCGCGACGCATGCCGCTGGAGACGCGGTCCGCGCCCGCGCCTGTCGCCTGCTTGTTCTCCCGTATGACGTGGTGCGGATACACTCTCAGCTTTAGATGGAAATCGTTCCTGCCAACTGTCTTGAGAAGATAACGGTTTGCAGCAACCCTTGCTGCCTCGAGTGCAGTGTGTCTTATCTGACATGGCTCTCTCACAACGAGAGATAGCTTCACAGGAAAGTTCTCCGTGAGGTTCCCCATGTCGTAGTGAACGACCTTGCTCCCAGGGACGCCTCCGATGTACTCCCTGCGTGTGTAAGGCCGCTCGATCCTTCTGTACATGCTTCCAGGTTTTCGCGCCAAATAACACTCCTCCGATGAGCTTGATACCTGCTACCTGCCACCCACTAGTTTATAAGTCTTAGTATCCGAGACGCTCTGGCAGATCATCCGGCTTTGTGAAAAAATCCGCTCCGGGTCGCGTGCTGTGAGATCCTCCTGCCAGAGCGTCTCATACACATGCAGAGCCAGGGGATCTTGACCACTCAACTGAAGACAGGGGCCTCCGCTATTCTCCACCCAGGGAGATCAGCGGACTACCCGCATGAGCCCGCTTCATGGATCGTCATTCACCTGAACTCCAGCCTGCACTCCTTTGTGACCTCCATCAGGTACGCCCTTCCCGGCTCCATCGGCTCGTCCATCTTCAGCGGCTTCCAGTCGTCGTCCTCGTACTTCCACATGAACGCTGAGATCAGACCCTTCTCGACCGCCTCTGAGAAGCTGTACCGCCGGTGCTCTGTGTTGACGGTGATGTTCATGGGAGCAAGCGATTCGTTCACAGGCAGCCCGACCAGATTCCAGCCGGGTCTCAGCTTGAGCCTGTAAGGTCGCTCCACAGGCTTGCCGGAGATCTTCATGGTGAAATCATCATAGCTATCGATTATGTAGCCCATTCCCGGCTCGAGGGTTGTTATGTTTGTAATCACCGAGTCCTTCAGCGAGTAGCTCCAGGCGTCATCTGTCACCGTGAATATTCCCCGGTACGGCTTGCCCTTGATGTACTTCTCCACGCGCGGATCCTTGGGCTTGACGTAAATCGAGATCGCATTCCAGCCGGCGGTGATGTTTATGATCTGGACCTCCTCGGGGACGATGCGGTATTCCACTGAGAAGCTCCTCGTATCTCCGAGCCGCGGGTTGATGAGAGGCCACATCACACGCTTGTGTTCTCCTGATACATCCTCCGCATGCCACACGACCCTGGACCCTTCTTTGACCACGACATCCTCCGCATCCCTGGGGAGGAGCACCTCAGCTATGATTGCAGGAGGCGCGTTGAGGCTGATCTCCCCGTCAGTGCTGTCAACGCCGAACCAGTAGAGCCAGTCCGTGGCCTGCTCTGAGATGGGGGAGACGGAGACTGCAACAGTATCGTTGCCCTCAACCTCCTCCACCCTGTATGGGAGCTCCGGTGTCTTCGGGAGATACGGCCTGAACTCAGGATCGCCGAAGAGCATGAAGCTGCTCGCGGTCTGGTTCATCATCTCCTTCATGGAGTACTCCCACGGAGGCAGCATCTCCTCTATCCTATCGAAGGATATCTTCTCCGCGCCCTTCATCTTCATGATGTACAGGTTCTCGGCCCGGCTCAGGGCCTCGCCCGCGGTTGCATTCTCGAACACCAGCGCCTGGTAGAAGCGCTTGTTGTAGTCCTCTGAGACGTATATCCACACAAGCGCGGACGATCCCACATATCCCACGGCTCCAGCCCTGACAAACGCGAGGGCTATCGAGTCGTCAAGCCTCATTGGTATGTACATCTCCGTGCCGCTCACGTTGATGCTGAACCCTTTAAGCCGGGAGCTCAGACATGAGTTGCTCGTTGTGAGCTGCGGAGCGAGAACGAACTGCTTGACCTGTGTCTCATCCAGGAATGAGTCTGTCATCACCCAGCTCGAGAGAGCCCACCCCTTCTCTGAACCATGATGATCGAAGTGGACTATCCCCACGCCATTGTTCATGAATGCCGAGACCCTCTGGAATGTCGCCTCCTCCCATCGCAGGTCTCTCGAGTTCAGGCCGGCGTCCGCAAGATACTCCTTTATCCTGATCGGCACGGGGCTCCAGGGCCACTCAACAGGCGTGGCAACAACAAGCGATGTGTTCTTCCAGTTGCCCTGAAGCCTGTCGTAGCTCAGCGTCCTGGCAACCATCTGCGAGACGTCATATACGCTGAGACCTATGAACCGGCCGGTCGCCACCTCTGTGTAATTGTCGTCATCCATCTCTATCCTGTAGTCCCTGTAGATATCGTAGGAGAATGGATCCCCCTCAAACCCCTGCTTCAGGCCGGTCGTCGGGAATGGGAGCGATCCGGGGTCTCCAACCACCAGGAGGTACTCCGGTCTCAGATCCATCCCCTCCACGCTCTCGCGCAACCACTCCTCGACATCGCCGGGATCCACATACTGCGGGTCCTTCGCCACGTCCATCACTATGGCGCGCTTTGCTGCTGCAACCTGAATCGATGCCAGAGATAGCTTCGGCACCTTTGTGTGGCTGAACGCTGTCACGTTGTTCGGCGGCAGTGTCGACCTCACCTCTATGGTCATGTTCTTCGTCCGGTACTCTGTGCCGCCGCCGACCTCAATATTGAACAACCAGCTTCCCGGCTCAGGCATCGGAAGAGCTACGCGGTATCCGTTCGACCTGGCGCTGAACCTCACGTAGCCTATCAGCCCGTGCGGGCTGTAGAGCCTGAGGGCTGTGTAGCTGTGCGGCTCGGTGACGTTCCATGTGACTATTGCGGTCCCGACGGGCATCTCTCCAGGGTACGTTATCTCCGAGACCGGCCCATCGTTCTCGGTCTTCACCGTGACGTTATCCTCAACGCCGGTGTATCTGACAGTGATGCCCCTGTCGAGAGGCTGCACCCATCCGGCATCCATGGGATGTAAAACCACGACCTCCAAATTCAGAGAGACCGACTCGTCCGGGTCGATCTTCTCTAGATCCCAGGTGAGTATCGAGCCGTTGAAGAACGCGCCTGCTGGATCCGAGGGCTCTTTGGATATCGGGTCGGTGATCGAGAGCTTCCCCTTGTAGTATATCGGCATTCTCACATACCGACCGCTTGCGAACATGTCGACGAGGCTTACCCCCTTCAGGGGCTCTGTGCCGGTGTTCCTGAGAGTTATGTTCATCCTCACGACCTCACCGGCCTCCTCTGAGGGGATGCTCGCAGGCGTGGTCTCGACAGTGATCCAGAGATCCTTGACGATCGCTCTCTTTATTTTGCTCTCCGGCTTTGGAGGTATAAGAGAGATGTCATGGCTGTTCGTCAGCACAATAAATCTGGCAGAATCGTTGCGCGCCCTCATCTCTCTCAGAAGAAGATCCAGATCGTATCTGTGGACTGTGAGGTTCATCTCCTCCAGACTCCTGACCACATCAGATGGCGCGTCCCCTGTGATGATCACATCTGTGCACCCAAGCCTCTCGATCTCCGAGAGCGTGGTGTTCGAGATGTTGGAGGAGAAGAAGAGAACAGGCCAGTTCAGGTAAGAGGCCACTGTCGCTGCCTGGATCCCTGCAGTGTAGTTCTCTCCGACCAGGACCGCGCCTGGGGAGTATCTCCACCGGCTGCTCACAAGCACCGCCAGCTCCTCGCTGTTATTGTATCTTATCGTATCATTGCATGCCCAGGAGACATCCCCGATGCCGAGCGTCCTCATGCCGAGCGCCTTTATGAGCCACTGAGCTGCCTTCGAGGGCGGCTCGAGCTCAGACCAGAGCGGTGTGTAAACGACGTTGTGCTCGAACAAGATGCCGCCACATCCTGATCTGATAAGACTCTCGATGTAGTTCAGAGCGCCCTCGACGTTCTGCGTGGAGAGCATGTACTCGACGTAATCATCGCTGAGCCTCACATATACCGGCGTATCACTCACCCTGGCGGCGAGCTCCGCATCCTGCACCGGCACTGAGGAGATTATGACGAAGTCTGAGGTACCGGCGAGATCATGGAGATTGTAGCCCTTCGATTTGTCAAAGGGTTCGTCTATGGCGATGCCGAGCTCCACCGGGCCGAGATTTCTGGTTATATTCCGCGCCTCTTGCGCGATCTCCAGGACCTTCTGCTCCCTCCACGAGAGCCACTTCTGGTAGTTGTAACCTGAGGACTTTATCCTCGTCAGGTCCAGCCCTGTATCTCTGTAGAATTCCTCCTTGCAGACATCGCAGAAGCAGTAGTCTTCTCCCTCGAAGCCGAACCTGTAGAGGACAACGCCATCAACCTTGTACTCATCTATGATCTCCTCGATCCTGGCGTAGAGATCCTCCCTGACATTGGGATTCACGGGGCAGAGCAGAGAGCCCCGGTTTCCGTTTGCATCCAGAGAGTATCCGTCGATCTCTGTATCGTTCCCCTCCTCCAGGCTCTTCCTGAGCTCTAGACCGCTGAATGCATCGCGGATCATCCCGGCCAAGGTCGAATCGTTCGCATTTATCAGCGGGGCTGATGTCCACCTCCCCCCATCGCTTTCCGGCTCAAGGGACACAGTCATGTACACCTTCATTCCCTGCTTCTGAGCGGTTTTGACGAGGGTCTTGACGTCCTCACCGGAGCCGTGGATCACCATAGCGGAGACGTTGCCAGATATCATGGACTGGAGGATGGCGTCCATGCTGTACCTCTCAAGATCTGTGCCCTCCACCCAGCCAAGCCGCCTTCCGGTCTTCACCTCCCTCGGGAGTATCAGCATCGGCCTCACCACTGTGGTGTTCTCCTCGCTCCATGTCGAGAGCGGCACCGATGCCACAACAGCATGCCAGTCCTGTCCGCCGACGAGTATCATCTCATCGATATCTGATTTCGCCCCCCTCTCGAAGACAGCACCTGCCTGTGATACCAGAAGCAGTAGAAGAACTCCAAGACATATGGCGCGCATCACGACACCTCCACTGAGAGGCCAGCTGCTTTGAGCGCTTCCACCGCTGAATCGCTCACGCCGCTTCCTATGATCGCTTTCTCCATACCTCTCGCCATCATGCTCTCCATTGATGCCCTGATCGAATCTGTGAGCGCATCGCCACAGACAACCAGTGGCAGGCCTGAGCGCTTTGCGATCTGATATGATCTGAAGACATCCACCTCGCCCGGCCCTGAGACGACCACTGCCGTCTGGTTGGACCACATCCGGTCTGCGAGGATCCAGGAGGTCTCGGCGAGATCTGCGCCTGCGATCCTCGAGACGTTGAAGCCGGAGAGCTCAGACTCGATCTTTCTGCTCACCGTCGATTCATCGCCCAGTATGATCACATCCCTGTATGGGAGGAGACTGTCTCTGATATCCCTGGTCAACTCATCCCCCACCTGAATCACAGGCACGGTCGTGTTGTTTCCTGAGAGCAGAGAGGCAATGGCCGTGTACCTTGGATCAGCCGATGCGATTATCGCGAGCCCTGATGGCTCTATGGCCTCCAGATAAACAATCTCAGGCGGGAATGGCACGCCGTTCGAATCGACCATCCTGAAGACTATTGCGTATCCGGATGGCTCGGTCGCGATCAGAGAGAAGTTGGCAGATCCAAACCTGCCGTTGATGTCCAGAACCATGCTCGATGGCACGATCAGAAGAGATGGATCTGATACGGCATCGACCGACACCCTGACGTTGTTCTCCAGAAAGAGGGTCAACCTGCCCTCATAGCTCCTGTTCACGACCACGCGCTTCGGGATATCTATCCTGACGTCATAACCCTTGACCACAACCCCGACCTCTAGATTCACAGCGACACTGGCGTTCTTGGATCTGTTGCCCTGTGATTCCGCCACGATCCTCATTGAGCCGCTCCTTGCGTTCTCATCCACCTCAACCTCCAGCCTCAGAATATGGCTTGTTCCGGATGGGAGCGGGAGCGAGTATGGCATATCCACCTCCTCATCCCCATCGAAGAGCTTCGGGTGCCATCCCTCTGGGACCTCAGGAATGTACACCTCGATGAGATCCCTGAACCTGCCGGTGTTTCTCACCTCGAGATCGAACTCTGCAGGCTCATCAGGGGTGACCTCTCCGCCTGCCTCCCTGGCATCGTTTATGTAGAGCCCGACGCTGTAGCTGTCCTTCTCGATGACGTTGAGGTTGAAGCTTATGGCTATCGGAAGAGCAGGAGGCGCGGTCTCATCGAAGATGTAAAAGAATCCCGTGTACGATCCGGGCTTCGTCTCAGGAGGCGCCATGAAGAATATGTCCACATCCATATCATCGCCAGGATCTATCGCTTTCTTCGGTATATCGATCATTATCATATCCTTCGCATCTCCACCCACAGAGGTGGCTCTTATCCTTGATACCGACTCCTCGCCCGTGTTTGTAAGGGTCAGCGTCTTGTGTATGACCTCTCCAGGGTGGATCTCGATATCGAAACGCTCCCGATCCGGCTTCAGCTGGGCGGAGGCGATCCCGCTCAGAAGCAGCATGATGAGTATGAGGTAAATGGGCTTCATTAGGACCACACAGTGGCAACGATTTTCTTTCGCCTCACTCTTTCCATCAAGGTATAAAACAGTATCTAGAGTCGAGGATGCCCTGAAGATTTGGATCATGTGGATGCTGGAGAGGTTCGATCCTCTGCACAGAGCCAGCTTCTTAATATTTCCTTCGATGGGGTCCCGCTGCCCCCTGCACTTCCAGAAGGTGCTTTATGAGATGCCTCGCCTGCCCTTGCCTCCAAACGAAGAGATTATCTAGTGGGACGCCAACCTGTATGTTTCAAAGGATTGAGGGGAGAAAAGGTCGTAGTCATGATTTCGAAAGAGGAGATTTTGGAGATACTGAACGGGTATGATCTGAAGAACATCACAATAGCCACGGTCTGCTCCCACAGCAGCCTCCAGATATTTCACGGCGCGAAACAGGAGGGCTTCCGGACGCTCGGCATATGCATAGGGCCGCCTCCGAGGTTCTATGATGCCTTCCCTCTTGCAAAGCCGGATGCATTTCTGTCGCTTGACAGCTATAAGGCCATGCTGGATGAGAGCGATCGTCTGATCGATGAGAACGCCATAATAATACCTCACGGCTCGATGGTGGAGTATCTCGGCATCCAGAACTTCGAGGCTCTGCCCGTCCCCACCTTCGGGAACCGGAGGTGTCTCGCCTGGGAGAGCGACCGCGAGATGGAGCGGGAGTGGCTTCTCAGGGCAGGTGTGAACGTCCCCATGAGGTTCGAGAGCGCCGAGCTGATAGACAGGCCTGTCATAGTCAAGTACCACGGCGCAAAGGGCGGGAAGGGGTTCTTCATAGCGAAGAACAAGGAGGAGTTCCAGTCGAAGATCCAGAGGGGACAGAAATACACAATACAGGAGTTCATCTTAGGAACAAGATACTACATCCATTTCTTCTACTCTCCAATAAGGGAAAGGGGCTACCGTCTGCGGAGAGGCACGCTCGACATGCTCGGTATCGACAGGCGTGTTGAATCAAACGCTGACGAGATATTCAGGATAGGATCCGTGAACGAGCTCGAGGCCGCAGGGATATACCCGAGCTTTGTCGTGACCGGGAACCTGCCGCTTGTTCTGAGAGAGTCGCTCCTCCCGAAGGTATTCGACCTGGGCGAGAGGGTCGTCGAGACGTCGATAGAGCTATTCGGCGGCATGATAGGTCCGTTCAGCCTCGAGACGATAGTGACCGATGACCTGGACTTCAAGGTCTTCGAGATATCTGCAAGGATCGTTGCAGGCACGAACCTCTTCATAAGCGGATCGCCGTATTCCGATCTCATTGAGAAAGGTCTCTCCACAGGGAGGAGGATCGCCCAGGAGATCGCTCTCGCAAGAAGCATGGGGGCGCTGGGAGAGGTCATAAGCTGAATGGATGGCACGTCTGCCTCTGCCGTATCCCCATGGATGTGAAGGTGAACGCCAACCAACCGGTGCCGTGCGATCCTTTCCCTGGCAGCATGCACTGAGCAGATATCAATCTGCCCAGGATATCTGCTCATTACATGCTGGTCGGTATTTTCTGGACCTCTGTCTTCTTTGATATCTGGGCACAGGAAAAGCTTATCTTCAGACATCCTCATAGCAGGGTCCACCATGTCCGGCCTGTTCGAGATATTCCGGGAGGCAACACTCCTGCAGTGCGGGTTTCTGGAGAAGCTGCTCCGCCTCGATATGTCCGAGGTTGCGGCATTCTCAGAGTCGCTGGCGTCCTTCCTGAGCGATACCAAGAGAAACAAGTTCGTCTACGGGCTCGCCGCGGGCAGAAGCGCCCTCTCGCTGTACAGCTTCCTCCAGCTCCTTCAGAACCACTTTGACAATGTATTCCCATGCACCCTGGAGGATCCAGTCCAGAGGCACTTCAATCCGAGAAAGACGAATCTGAGCATAGCGGTCTCGGGCTCGGGAGAGACTCCGTCCGTGAACAAATACATCGAGGACGTCATAGGGCAGGGTGGAGAGATCAAGCTGATCACAGCCAACAGAAACGGCACCGCGTACAGGCTCGTGGAGGATTACGAGAACGGCTCGATACTTGTGATAGAGGGGAGGACGAAGTACAGCACCGACAAGGAGAGGCGCTCCCGGCTATCGCCACTGGGCACGGAGTTCGAGCTCGAGGTCCTGGCATTCCTCAACGCCCTCTTCAAGAACATCCAGGCGAGGCTGGATGGTCACCATGATGATCGATGTCCTGAGTACTGCTCCACAATACAGGACTTCAGAGAGAACGGCATGCTGATAGCTGATATGGATCAGGAGCATCTTGAGAGGTGGTTCGGCAGGCTCTTTCCGAGATCGGGACGTTATGTCATAGGAGGGGTCGGCAGATCCGGGCTCGTCGCAAGGGCGTTCGAGATGCGATTCACGCATCTGAACAAGATAAGCTACTGGGAGCGGGACTTCAACACGCCGAGCTTCCAGATAGGTGATGTGTACATACCGATAACAGGCGGGGGCAACACCTACGAGGCGCTTGAGGGCGCGAGGAACGCGTTCAGGAACGGCGCGGACGTGATGCCGATCACCGCGAGCAGGGAGTCGAACCTGATGGCGCTTGTGAGGGAGAAGGGCAGGCTTGATGATGCTGTTTTCATACCGGTGAAGCAGGAATACGAGAGCCTTTTTAAGGGCAACAGAAGCACCACAAGCTGGCTGGTCTCCGAGTTCACGAAGTACAGATACCCGATATTCGAGATAAACACATCCATATTCACAAACAGCGTTGTCGCAGTGGGCGCTGAGTTTCTGGGTATCGTCGAGGCCGGGATGCGCAGGCTTCATGTTTAGTATAGCTCTGGATCTATCAACCGCATCCCCGGAGGCATCATGAGGGTACTTCTGATATCGGATACACATCTCGATAGCATTCCAGAGGGTCTCCTGGAGATCCTGTCAGGGTACGATATGATACTGCACGCCGGTGATCTTGTCAGCATGAAGGTCTGGAGGGATCTTGGGTCCCTCTGTGAGACGCATGCGGTTGCTGGAAACTCCGATCATCCGGATGTCAGGAGATCCCTGCCCGAGCGCCTGAAGCTTGATGTCGAGGGGATGAGTGTGGGCATCATACACAGACCATCTCACTCGCCCGATTCCCCCGGCACAGCCCTGATGGCGCGAGAGATGGATGTGGATCTGCTCGTCTTCGGCCACTTCCACAAACCGATCTTCGAGCGCGATGGGAGCCGGATGATGGTGTGCCCCGGGAGCCCCACATCTCCCAGGCTCTCTCCGCCATCCGTCGCAGAGCTCATTCTTGAGGGAGGGAAAGCATCGCTCAGGATCGTGCCTGTGGGTAAGCCCATGTGCGGTTACCTCCAGTTTGCTGAGACGCTTTACCTGGGCGGATCGGATGAGTCGGCATGAAAGCGTGAAGAGAAGAGCTGCCTGAAGCGCCCAATGCGGCATCAACTGCATGCGCGATCCCGGGAGATGACATCCACATCCCACAAAGTCAGGCTGCTGACCTCCGCCAGGAACCAAAATGTTTATCAGCGATCAGTTTGGTACCATCATCGCGGTGGTTTTATGGATACGGCTACGGCTCTGGAATACCTGCAGTCTCTGATCGTGCTGGCGATATTCCTACTGATACTGGGCGCTGGCTTCAAGGTATGGAGATGGAACTACGTGGTCCCTCCAAAATGACCTACAAAGCGATTTTGTTAATATGAGAATAGCCGGGCGGAGATCTGAATCCGCACTTCCTCTTTTCTGGCATTGCTCTCCAGCAGTCTGCCAGACTGTCGGGTTGTGATCAGGAATCTCGCGGCAAAAGCAAAACCCTGCCGGGCCGGATTCAGCTGTGCAGGCCGGCCCCTGAGCATGCGACTCAGAAACATCAGAAGGGCCAAAATTCGGGTTGTATCATCGCAGCCTGCAGGCAGACGATGAAACATTTTTAACCACACCCACGCACCGGTACCACATGCCAGATGCGGTGATCCTTTGCGACAGGTCGTTTCTCTATGAGAAGCTCTTCGAGGAGGCAGGTGCTGATGTCCAGTTCATCAAACCTGAGATGCTCTGCAGCCCGTTCCTCCCCAGGTTCAGGGCGCTGATCATTCCGACTGGATTCGCAAACCAGCAGTACTCCAGAGCCCTGAAGCACCTGAGGGCCTGCAGTGAGGGGATAAAGAATTTCGTGCGCTCCGGTGGCGCCGTCGTGGTCTTCGGCCCGCTCGTTCCGGAGCACGACTACGACTGGCTGCCGCTCGCGATAAAATACAGAGGTGAATACACGGAGGCGGCACAGATAAAATTCTCCTGCGACGAGGCGCCACTCTGCGACGGGTCTGGGGACTGCGACGGATACCTGGAGCCCGGCGAGGGGGTCGAGGTGCTCGCCAGGGATCCTGCCGGGCGACCGGTCCTGTGCGCGGGCAGATATGGCGAGGGCAGGATATTCATCACATCGATCCATGAGTTCCCATCAGCGGATTTTGTGAGATATGTTATCTCGATGGGGAAGCCATCGAAGATCGCGTGAAGGCCTGCACACCGCCCATCAGGTCTTGGGAAGCAGAACATGCTTTCAGCAATAACAGCTGCATAATGCCATATCACCAAAGCTGCGTATGTCTGAGCCCGGTGATACGAGTACACGAGCAGAGATTAAAGCTGTCACCAATAAATCACGTCGTGCCAGTGGAGGGATGCGATGTACAGAAAGCAGAGCAGGCTGAGAGATGAGATCGAGTCGCTGAATGTGAAGCCCTCGGGTGGAGTTCTCCTTGTGAACCTGAGCACCGGAGAGCGCTGGAGCTTTGATTCGTACCACGATGCGATCGAGTTCATGAGGGGGAAAAAGGGAAGATGGTATCTGACAGCAAATATAAATAAAAAATGAAATTACAGATGGAACTCTATGTGGAAGGGTATGTAGAATATCCACACGAAGTAGAGAACCATCAGTATCAGGCCGAGCGGCACGCCAAGCCTCGCCCACTCCTTGCTTGTGATGTTGAGCTTGCCTGCTGATATGATGTTCGGGATGTTCCCGGGGATCAGCATGCCGCCTGAGATGAGAAGTCCCATCAGCACAGCCTGGATCTGGGTTATCTCCATCGACGGGCTCAGCTCCGCTGCAGTGAGTGTGGCGTTGTCGAGGATCGCAGATACCATGTTAACCCAGTACAGAATCTGGGGCGGGATCGTGAGCAGGTACTTGTCGATCACTATCTTCATTCCCGCGCCAAGGAGAAGCAGCGCCATGACGAAGATGTAGACCTTCAGAGCCCTGATGAAGACGTCTCTCAGGCCTGCAGCCTCCTCAGCTGCAACAGCACACGCCTCCTTCGCCGCCTTTCCTGTGAAGAACATCGCAAGCAGTCCCATAGCCAAGCATCCTGGAATTATGTACACCGCCAGCCTGTTGAAGAGGAAGAAGAATCCTGCGTGATAGGGCGGCCCCTGCAGCTTGGTGATCGCTATCGTCGAGAGTGGCTCGCCTACTGGAGTCAGAACAGCGCCGAGGCCTATCGAGAAGCATGCGATGATCACGACGTTGATCTTCGTCTGCCTGTCAAGGGGCATGCAGTTGACGAGCTCCACCAGGAGAAGAGATGCTATGATCGCAGTTATTATGCTCGATGAGAGGCCGAGAATCACAACCATAAGGAAGACTATAATCTTCAGGGGGACGACCTCAAGGATCTTGGCCATGGCCCTCTGAGCTGTTGTTCTCCCATAGTGGAAGAGCAGCCCTGCAACCAGGACAGCAGGAACTATGCCCTTTATGATCGGCTCCTTTACGGCCTCCATCACAAGCTCCATGTGCCAGCCGATCTTCTCTATAGCCTCAGGGTTGTTGACATATATCTGCTCAAGAACCCCCTTGCTCTCTAGTCCGGAGAGAGTCACTGCGAGCACACCCATCACGAAAAGAAACGCCTCAAGGTTGTGCTCTATCTTTTTCACCATGAACGGACCAACGAGCACAATCAGAACTATCGCAAATAGCCCGATATCAACGGGCGTCGGCTGTAATGCCATTGAATCACCTCTTTATTCTACACCCACAAGACCGAAAGTCTGTTGCCAAATGGTTTTTATCTATTAAATGGTTTTGGTTTTCAAAAGCCGATGCTCGATTTCAGATGCTCTGAGGAGATCAGTGTTCAGAAGGGCCTCGCTGGCGCCTCCCTGTGTGCCTGAAATGCACAAAAAGTGGCTGATGCCCCGGAGGGCGTCAGCTTGATTTGAGCCGGAGATTTATGTTGTCCATGAAGTCGCATGCTCCGCCGATGCATCCTCTCCTGAGCGGCTGGTCCCTGAAGAGTATCTTGCGCATTATCTCAAACGACCCCAGGTACTCCTCGTGCTCCTTCATGCTCCTCTGTCCCGGTTTGGATTGCCGCGCGTCGAGCATGAAGTAGCCTGTGAAGTTGTCTGCGGTCTTGAATTCAGCGCTTCTTCCCAGCGTTCCCGTCTGGTAGAGATTGAAGTTCTGGTTCTTGAACTCCATCGCCTGGAGGTTGTAGCTCTCCCTGACCTTCGCGCCGATCCCGCCGAAGGCGATCGAGCTCCTGAAGCTCTCGCTCCCCATGAGCGTGTCTCCGGGCGCCAGAGCGACATAGTCATCGACAGCGTCCTGCTCCTCGAAGTTCGGATTTCTCCCCTTCGCCCTGTCCACCAGATACTCGTTCTTCACCAGCGCCTCGACGCTGCCGCTGAAGTAGACGTCCTTGTTCGATTTTATCCCGGAATTCATCGACCTGACGTCCTTGCTGAGCTGGAACTGGCCGCTCCCGCTGATCATGGTCTCGGATGCGTAATCGTATCCCTGGACCTTGAACTTCTCTGTATACGATGAGGATTCTGCGCCTGGTGCTGTCGCCGTGACCCTGAATCTGTAATCACCGCCCATGGCGTTTGTGGGCGGCGTGACCTGGAGCGGCTCCGAGACCTCGCCGCCGGCAGGTATGAACACCTCCGTGGAGGTCCAGGTGAACCAGTCCATACCGCAGGTCTCAGGGCTGACTGTGATGGTGGCGGTCACGTTTGTGTACCCCTCGTTCCTCACGTTCACAATGTAGTCCAGTGTCTTCCCCGGGGTTGTGTACTCCTTATCCCGCTCGTTGATGGGACCGGTCTGGTTCACGGAGACGACGAGCTTCCCAGGGGCGATTGGTGTGGGCGGAACGGATGGGACGTCAAAAGAGCTTGATGGATACGATGGATACACTGAGTCCGCTGCGTACGGCGGGCCTGTCGGGCTCTCCTCAACAGTGGCTGATGCTGGAATCAGCAGAAGCGCCAGGATCAGAATCCAGATCAATTGAACCACCTCAAAAAAAGAGAGGGAGATCAGCAGTCTACGCCCTGGCACGGGCTGGGCTTCTCCTCAGCGAAAGGCGCCTCGTGGAACTTGATCAGCTTCTCGACCTCGAATGTGCCTGTGAACGACTGGTGATCCTTTATGTCCTTGTAGAATATCTTGTGCCACTTGGAGTCGGTGCCCCATGTGCCGTTGAAGTAGTTCCTGGTCTCAAAGCCGACGAGATGCGTCGGGCTCACGTTGTACTTCAGGTTGTACTTCTCTGCCTCGGCCTTTGTCTTGTCCACTCCACTGCCGGTCCATCCCCACGGGTTTCTTGTCGCAGGGTTCGCGGTCCAGTGGCCTGTGGGATCTGTCGACGAGAAGAAGACCTTCTGCTCCTTCTCCATCTCTGTTACGGAGAAGACCTCCTGAACCTCAGCCCCTATGCCTCCGTAGAATGCCTTGGAGTGGAGGTACTTTCCACCGACGAGCGGTGTATCTCCTGAGTAGGTCATCTTCGAGTTCTCATACAGGTTTAGCGGAAGGCTCTTTGACTCGTTTGGACCTGTCCTGTTCAACCGGCTCGCATTCTCAGAGAGGAGATGCTCGGAGTCGAGCTCGAAATCGCCGTCGCCAGCCATCACGTTGTAGTACTCGAGAGCGATCTTCTTGTCCACGATCGATGTGCTTATGTCTATAACACCGTTCCCTGCCACCTTCTGGGCCTCGCAGTACTGCTCGTACTGCTTTGGCTCTGGAAGTGGTGGATTTGCTGAAGCCAGATTACATGCTAAAAGAGCAGCTATAAGCATTGCCGCTATTACTACTCCCTTCATTCAGTTTCACCCCCTTAGGTTTATCTCAGATGTTCTCTCTCTTGTTATATAAATTTTATTTATCCCCTCCGGCGCGCATGAGGATGGATGCAAAGAGCGGACGTGAGTGCGGGAGGGATATAATCAGGATATAATCAGGAGAAGAATTCGATCGAAGTTGGATAAAAATAGTTCAGACCCCATGTGGGGTCTGCGTCAGGCTACGCGCTCAGATGCACGGGAGCCAGTCGACGCTTATCGCGCCGCATGTCGAGTTGCCCCAGAGCTGGATGAACTTCTCGATCGAGAAGACACCAGTCAGGTCCTCAACGCTGCGGCCGTACTCGACGTGCCTGCCCTTGACCACGGCCTCAGCCATGGGCTCGCGGGACATCCAGCCGATGTGAGCGACGCCGATCACATTGCTGTTGAAGTTCGCCTCAAGGACGCCTGTGCAGCAGCCGGTCTGGAGAGCTTTACCATACAGCCTGGTCTTGACCTCTGTGTACTTCTGCAGGTGCTCCGCATGTGTGTACATCTCTGTCACGACAGCGCCGATCCTGTAGTTCTGGACGCAGAGCTTCTCGATCCACTTCTGGTCGTATGTGCCTGTCTGGTAGCTCACAGGCATGTACTCGAACTCAGCTTCCTTGGTGAAGTTGATGTAGTCCATCGGGTAATCGCTGCCAGTCGGATAGTCACACTCGTATGGCAAGGGCGCATAGTTCCTCTGCAGCTGCCTCTCGGCCTCGAGCTCAGTCCTCTCGATGATCACGTTACCGGATCCGGACTCCTTCTCGACAAGCTTGGCGCCCGCATATCCGTACTGTGTGGAGATGATCATCTCCACGTTCTTGTAGCCGACGCCCTTAATGGTCGCCTTCTCGTACATGTAGTTGGCTGCGCTGGCCATGCCGACAAGAGCCAGAGCAACAACTACGAGAACAGCCAGTTCTCTCTTCATTTCGTTCCCACCTCCATTTTGTTACCCTCAGTTAAAGGATCGATACCTCAGCATATGCCCCGACTGGGTCGAGGCCTCCCGAAAGGATCGGGGGATGCTGAAGCTCCCTGAGGCCCCGGGATCCAGACCTCCCGTCTGGCAGATGAACGCAGAAAAAGCAACTGCGCCCATCACCTCCGGCCATGCTCCACCGCACACACCGGAGCCCCCAAACGACCTCTCAGGTTCAGGGTACCTGATCTTAAGACACACGTCAAATATTTCAGTGTTTTGCTCAGGCACAAATCCTGACTTCATATTGATAGCATATAAACATAACGGGCGAGGGCACCATATCGATGCCTCCATATTTCAGCCAGTATTTCTGCATCAGTGGAGGCTGATCCCACGTGTGGGCTTCAACCACTCTCTGACATTTCTCCCCAGTGCTCGGACCTGTCCGAATAACATTATTACCTCCTCGCGACGTTGTAGTAGAACATAAA
>ERZ795046.47-NODE-47-length-149945-cov-62.130689_pt1 | contig 149945 bp, 140 predicted proteins | sample MGYA00375130_ERZ795046 | MGnify/ENA primary metagenome ERZ795046 (study PRJEB30175, sample SAMN05720202) | activated sludge metagenome | isolation source: anaerobic digester from wastewater treatment plant | place: Japan | collected 2015-05-15 ... | reverse complement strand
CCTCTTTTGAGGATGAGCGGGCAGGCAGACACTATATAGCCTATATGACACCCATTTTAGATCCCTCTGGCAATATAGATAGGCTTCTAATAATAGCCTATGACATAACAGAGAAGAAAAAACTTGAAAATGAATTGATAAATACTAAAGAGCAGCTGACCTCTATTTTGAATAGTATAAATGAAAAAATATATATTGCTGACCTAAATACATACGAGATATTGTTTACAAACTCATATACAAAAGAGATTTTCGGCGATGATATAGATGGGAAATTATGTTACGAGGTGCTACATAAATTTGATAAACCCTGTGAATCCTGTCCTAATGAGATTATCCAAAAATTAAACGGAAGACCATACAAAGCTGAAAAATACAATCCACTCACAAACCGATACTATGCCATGACAAATAAGATTATAAAATGGCCAGATGGAAGGGATGTAAAATTTTGTATAGGAACAGATATAACAGATAAAAAAAATGCAGAGCTTGCCCTTGAGGAGAAGGAAAAAACCTACCGCACCATACTGGAGAATCTACAAATAGGTTTTTTCAGGTCAACCCCGGATGGTGCATATATTATGGCAAATAAAGCCCTGGCAGAACTCTATGGCTATTCATCGCCTGAAGAATTGATGAACAAGGTAAAGGATATAGGTAATCAGATATTTGTAAATCGAGAAGATAGAATAAACTTTGTCAATATACTTGAGAAATATGATTATGTAGAAAATTTTGAGACAAAGCAATATAAAATTGATGGAAGTGTCATATGGACGCTTATAAGTGCCAGAAGGGTAAAAGATGATTATGGAAAAACCATCTACTACGAAGGGACAACAATAGATATAACACAACGCAGACAGTTAGAAGATGAACTCCTGAGTGAAAAGGAAAAATTTGCCATCCTTGTAGAAAATGCCCCCGTTGCTATGGCACTCATAGATAAAAATGGCACTTACTTTTATGTAAATAAAAAATTCAATGAAATCTTCGGTTATGACTTAATTGATATACCAGATGGAAGAACCTGGTTTAAAAAAGCATTCCCTGACCTAAAATACAGACAAGAGGCCATATCTTGCTGGAGGGATTGGGTTGAGCCATTAAGGGTTGGTGAATCCATACCAAGGGTATTCACCGTAGTCTGTAAGGACGGTAGTAAAAAAAGGATAAATATCAATTGCGTAATCCTTGCCCAGGGCCTATATATAGTTACCTATGAGGATATAACAGAGAAGGAAAGGATAGAGGCGCGCTACCGCTCCATATTTGAAAATGCCACTGCAGGTATATACCAGACCACAAAAGAAGGAAAATTCATCATTGCCAATCCTGCCTTTGTAAGAATGCTTGGTTATAACTCCTTTGAAGAACTAACTGACTCTATAACAGATATTACAACCCAGTTGTATGTTGACCCGGAGGATAGAAAAAAAATAATGGATATGCTCGATAGCGGTCTGGAAGTAAAGGATTATGAAACTCAATTCTATAAAAAAGACGGCAGCAAGATATGGGTTTCTGTAAACATGCACCCAGTATACGACGAAGAAGGGAATCTCTTATACTATCAGGGTATAGATGAGGACATCACAGAACGTAAAAATGCACAGATGATGCTAAAAGAAGAAAAGGAGAAGTTTTCCATACTTACAGAAAATGCCCCCTTTGGCATGGCATTAATCGATGCCAATGAAACATACCTCTATATCAACCCAAAATTCAAAGAGATGTTTGGCTACGATTTAGCTGACATCCCAGATAGAGACACATGGTTTAAAAAGGCATATCCAGATGAGGATTATAGAAATAAGGCCATCTCCTTCTGGAAAGAGGAGATAGAAACATTCAAAGTAGGTGAATCTACATCAAAGAGATTTATCATCACATGTAAGGATGGTTCAAAAAAGATAGTGGATATTATCCCTGTCATCCTTGCATCGGGTCTTTTCTTAATGGCCTTTGTTGATATAACAGAAAAGGAAAAGATGGAGGTAAACTATCGCTCCATATTTGAAAATGCCTCAGAGGGTATAGCCCAGACAACACTGGATGGAAAGTTTATTGTTGCAAATCCAGCATTGCTAAAACTACTCGGTTATGATTCTTTTGAAGACCTTACCAGTTCCATCAAAGATATTACCTCCCAGTTATATGTTAATCCCCAAGACAGGGAGAGGATGTTACAGATTATTAAAAATGGCAAAGATGTCAAAGGATATGAGGCACAACTTTATAGAAAAGACGGGAAAAAGGTGTGGGTCTCTGAAAGTATGTCTGCAGTCTATGATGAAAAAGGAAAGATAATGTATCTTCAGGCCATAGTTGAGGACATAACAGATAAAAAGAAAAAAGAGGAAGAGCTTGCCAGATTAAGGCAGCAGTATACCCACGCCCAGAAGATGGAGGCTATAGGCACACTAACAGGGGGTATTGCCCATGACTTTAATAACTTTCTAACAGCCATAATGGGTTATGCCACCCTATCGGAGATGAAGATAAATAAGGACTTTCATATAAAAACATACATAGACCAGATACAGAAAGTAGCCAAAAACATGGCAGACCTTGTAAAAAACCTCCTTGCCTTCAGTAGAAAACAACCCATAAACCTCATGCCATTGGATATAAACACAGAGATTAAAGAGACAAGGAAACTATTAAAAAGGCTTCTAACAGAAAACATAGATTTAACCATATTGACATCGGATAAAAACCCCATTGTCATGGCAGATAAGACCCAGTTAAGCCAGATTCTATTCAATATGGCCACAAATGCAAGGGATGCCATGCCCGATGGAGGAAGGTTTACCATAAAGATAGACACCACTACCATAGATGAAGATTTTATTAAAATACAAGGCTTTGGTAAAAAAGGCAACTATGCACACATTAGCATATCAGATACAGGCATAGGTATGGATAGGGATATCTTGGATAAGATATTTGACCCCTTCTTTACTACAAAAGAACCTGGTAAAGGCACAGGGCTTGGCCTTGCATCTGTATACGGTATTGTAAAACAACATAAAGGATATATTACAGTAGAGAGTAGTCCAGGCAGCGGAACAACATTTAACATCTATCTACCCCTTGTAGATATAGCACCCAAAGAAGATACAAAACAAAAGGTTGTATTCCACAGAGGCACAGGCACCATACTCATCGGGGAAGATGACGAAAATGTAAGGGTATTTTTAAAGGATATCCTGGAACATCACGGATACAGGACTATCATCGCAAAAGACGGGGAGGAACTTATCGATAAGTTTAAGAACAATAAAGACATGGATATGGTTATTACAGATTTTATCATGCCCAAGAAAAGCGGTGCCCATGCCTATAAAGAGATAAGGGCAATAAATGACAACATAAGATTTATCTTCATAAGCGGCTATGACAGGGATATGCTATCTAAAATCCCTTCTGATGATAAAAAAGTGAGGTTCATCTCCAAGCCTGTATCCGCTGAGATACTTATACAGACTGTAGAGGAGTTGATTACCAATAAATAGGATTGAATACCTTGAAGAACTCATAAAAAATTCAAAACACCTCAACAAGATACTTGAAAAATCTTGCATATTGGCATATAACCTTTGGATTTGATACATTTAAATAAACAAAGACCACTTCAAAAAAAGCTATTAAGGGATATATTAATTAGATGAAAATGAAGATTTTTATAATCCTATGTCTTTCATATCTACTTTTTTTTAACAATCTCGGTGGGGTTGCCCTATGGGACCCCGATGAACCGAGACAGGCAATAATGGCAAGGGAGATGATGGAAAGACAAGACTATATCCATCCCTACCTCAATGGCAGACCATACCTCGAAAAACCACCATTCTATCCCTGGATGATTATTGTTGCATCAAAGATAAAAGGCAAGGTAGATGAGGTTACATCAAGGATACCTGCAGCTGTCTCTGCCACCTTGCTTCTTCTTATTACATATTCTTTAGGCTCTATGCTCGTAGATAGATATTGTGGTCTTTTATCGGCAATTATCCTTGCCACGAACTATCAGTTTCTGTCCAATGCAAGGGAATCGGTTATGGATATGACCTTTGCATTCTTTATAGGTCTCACCGTATCCCTGAACTATATATCCATAAAAAAAGACAGACCCTTCATGTTTGTCCTGTCTTTTATACCGGCTGCCCTGGGGATATTAACAAAAGGTCCTGCAGGGCTCGCCATACCTGCCATTACTACATTCTTTTACCTCATATCCCAGAAGAGGTTTAAAAGATTTTTCTTACCCCTTGTGGCCGGTTGTATACTCTCTTCTGCCCTGGCATCTATCTGGTTTCTTTTGGCCGGGGATGAGTATTTCAGGGAGTTCATATTCAGACAGAATATAACAAGATATACAAATGCCTTTGACCATATAGAGTCATCCCTGTATTATTTTCATAAATTATTCTTCAATCTCCTGCCCTGGAGCATTATCTTTCCCTTTGCACTCTTTTATGCCTTTAAGAAGAGGATGTGGTTCCCCATTATATGGTTTTTATCAACATTTCTTTTCTATGAGTTCTCCAAGAGTAAAAGGGCAATATACCTGTTATCCCTGTACCCTGCATGCGGGCTTATATGCGGCCTCTATATAAGGGACAGGTGGTCATGGATTGTGAAAACAGGATGGGTCCGCTCTATCTTGTGGGTCTTTATGCTTATCCTTCTTCTTTTACCTGTTGCCTCTGTCTTCTCCTTTGACTTTATCCCCCCTCTTATTTTAACAGAATTAAAGAAGAGGTTACCACGATTCTATATCTTTATAAGTGCATTATTCATTGTAGGGCTTGTTCAGGTCTATATGCTCTATAAAAGGCATGAAAGGGGCGTTTTGATTAGTTTTATCCTCTATCTCACTGTTATGGGGTTCTTCTATAACTCTTTTTATATGCCCCTCATGGACAGGGCATTGAAGTCACCGAGGCTTATTACTGATAAGCTGCACGGAATTGAAAAGGGAAAAGAGATATACTCCTATGGTTTTTCTTCAGCAGGCCTCATATTCTATATAGGCAGGCCTGTAAAGACATTGACGGATATAAAGGAGATAAAAGACAAAAAAAATGATATACTCCTTATCGTTGAGGATGACGAGGTGTATCCTGACATGAAAAAGGAGCTTGATTCAGGTTTTTATAGTGTGGGAAAGGCACGCTACGAGAGGGAGAGATTCACCTTTTATGTGAAGAAAAAATAAAGAATGTTATTGATAATTCGATTTTTTGTTGTGAGGTGCTATGGAAGATAAACCCTATGTATCTGTTTTAATCCCTGTCCTGAATGAGGAGGAGTCCCTTTTAGAGCTCAATGAGAGGCTCCTTAAGGTCATGGAGGGTATGAAAAAACCCTATGAAATCATATACATCAACGACGGCAGCACAGACAATACACCATACATCCTTGAGAGATTCCACAATGAAAACAAAAACATAAAGATAATAGAGTTCAACAGGAATTACGGACAGCACATGGCGCTCTTTGGTGGTTTTGAATATGCAAAGGGCGATATTATAATAACCATAGATGCCGACCTCCAGAACCCCCCTGAAGAGATACCTAAACTCGTTGCAAAGATGGAGGAAGGCTACGAGGTGGTAGGGACATACAGAAAGGATAGAAAGGATTCCATCTTCAGGACAATACCATCTTACATAGTGAATAAGATTACTGCAAGGCTGGTAGGCGTAAGGCTCAGGGATTATGGTTGTATGCTGAGGGCATACAGGAAAGATATTGTAGAATATATGAAGATGTGTCCTGAGTCATCGAGTTTTATACCTGCCCTTGCCAACACATTTGCAAAAAAGATAGTAGAGATAGAGGTAGAGCACGAGGAGAGAAAAAAGGGGAAGACCAAATACAGCATAATGAAACTCTTCCAGTTGAACTTTGACCTTATGACAAACTTCTCCCTCCTGCCCATACAGTTTATAGGCATGGTAGGTATTGTTATCGCCCTCTTAGGTGTCTCCTTTGCCGTATTCCTCTTCATCAGGAGGCTTATAGTAGGCCCAGAGTCTGAGGGTCTGTTTACCCTGTTTGCCATCCTATTTTTCTTTATAGGTATCCAGATACTGGCCCTGGGTATAATAGGCGAATATATCGGCAGGATATACCAGGAGGTAAGGAGGAGACCGAGGTTTATCGTTAAAAGGGAGCTCCTGTGAAGGCAGTTGTGTTTGGCTATCACGAGATAGGATATGTGTGCCTTGAGGAACTTATTGGCTATGGCACTCATGTCAGTGCACTATTTACCCACATGGATGACCCAAAAGAGGAGGTGTGGTTCAGGAGGCCAAAAGAGATTGCAGAAAAAAATGCAATACCTGTATATACCCCAGAAAACCTGAAAGACCCAAAATGGCCTGGGATGATAAAATCTATGGGACCGGATGTCATATTCTCCTTTTATTACAGAAACATGATCCCCATGGATATCATAGAGATACCACGGATAGGGGCATTCAATCTCCACGGTTCGCTCCTGCCCAGATACAGGGGCAGGGTGCCTGTTAACTGGGTTATAATAAAGGGGGAGAAAAAAACAGGCGTCACCCTCCATTATATGGTTGAAAAGCCTGATGCAGGGGACATAATCGCACAAAAAGAGGTGGACATTGCCTTTGATGACACGGCAAAGACCCTCTTTCTAAAGATGGCAGACGCTGCAAGGGAACTAATGAGGGATATACTCCCCCATATAGAAAAAGGTGATTTTATAAGGATCCCTCAGACAGGAGAGTCATCCTATTTTGGGGGGAGGAGACCAGAGGATGGGATTATATCATGGGAAAAGGACAACCTCTCCATCTATAATCTTATAAGGGCTGTGACACACCCGTATCCAGGGGCATTCACATACCTGGATGGAAAAAAATTATATATATGGTGGGCAACTCCTGTAGATGGGACATGCCCTATGAAACCAGGCAATGTAGTATCCACACACCCCCTTGTCATCTCAACAGGTAAGGGTATGTTGAGACTCATTAAGGTTCAACTTGAAGGGGAGGAAGAGATGGATGCAGAGAGTTTTGTGGCAACCCATAAAATAGAAAATAAAATTCTGGGAGGTAAAGATTGAAGATACTTATACTCGGTGTAAACGGCTTTATAGGCAACAGCCTTGCAGCAAGGATACTAAGGGACACTGACTGGGAGATATACGGCATGGATATAAGGGCAGACAAGATAGATGCCTGCCTCGGAAACAATCGTTTCCATTTTGTAGAGGGGGATATAGGCATAAACAGGGAATGGATAGAATACCATGTGAAGAAGTGCGATATTGTTATGCCTCTGGTTGCCATAGCAACACCGGCCACCTATGTGAGGGAGCCCTTAAAGGTATTTGAGCTCGACTTTGAAGAGAACCTGAAGGTTGTAAGGCTCTGTGTAAAATACAGAAAAAGACTGTTATTCCCTTCTACCTCAGAGGTCTACGGTATGTGTCATGACCCTGAGTTCGATGAAGACGAGAGCAACCTTATCCTTGGCCCCATAAGAAAGCAGAGATGGATATACAGTGCATCAAAACAGCTCCTCGATAGGGTCATCTGGGCCTATGGTTTTCAGCATGGCCTAAAGTTTACATTATTTCGGCCATTCAACTGGATTGGACCAAAATTGGATGAACTCACATCAGACCCTGAAAAAGAGGGGAGCTCAAGGGTGGTGACCCAATTCATAAGCAGCCTGCTCCTCGGTGAACCCATCAGACTTGTGGACGGCGGCAGTCAGAGGAGGTGTTTCACATACATAGATGACGGGATAGAATGCCTTATAAAGATCATCGAGAATAAGGATGATAACTGTAACGGCGAGATATTCAACATAGGAAACCCCAACAACGAGGCGACCATAAAGGAGCTTGCATATAAATTAAAACAGTTGTTTGAGGAACACCCCTCAACAAAGAAGTATACAAAGCGCTCGGATATTATAGAGGTATATTCAAAAGAGTTCTACGGCGAGGGCTATCAGGACATTGACAGGCGTGTCCCATCTGTAAAGAAGGCAAAAAGGCTTTTAGGGTGGGAGCCAAAGGTTGACTTAGAGACAGCACTGAGGAAGACCCTTGAATACTATCTTGAAACTGCACTGAAGAGTGGATGTTGATTTTTATCTTTCTAATTTTACACATGGATATATTTATGTTATTTTATAATATTCCATGGTGATTTCACTGGCAAACCAAAAAGGAGGGGTTGGCAAGACCACCACTGCAGTAAATCTCTCTGCCTCCATTGCAGTGGCAGAAAAGAAGACCCTTTTAATAGACATGGACCCCCAGTGTAATGCCACAACAGGCCTGGGTGTAACCTATAATGGTCTTTATACCCATCTATACAATGTCCTTATAGGAAAAAGCTCTATAAAAGAGACCATAAGAAAGACAGATGTCCCTTATTTGGACATCCTACCTGCCCACCCTGACCTCATAGGTGCAGAGGTGGAGTTACTGGATATGGATAACAGGGAATTTGTCTTAAGGGCTATATTGAAGGAGATAAGGGGTGATTATGACTACATATTTATAGACTGCCCACCTTCTCTTGGGCTCCTAACAATAAACTCCCTTGTGGCATCTGATTTTGTTATAATACCCCTCCAGTGTGAATACTATGCCCTCGAGGGTCTTGCCATGCTGTTACGGACCATTACCATCATCAAAAAAAGGCTCAATCAAGGCCTTGAGACACTCGGTGTCCTGTTAACCATGTTCGACAAGAGAAATAACCTCTCGTACAGGGTGCAGGAAGAGGTTAACAACTATTTCAGCGGCAGTGTCTTCAAGACCGTGATACCAAGGAATGTAAAGCTCAGCGAATCCCCAAGCTATGGAAAGCCTGCCCTGCTCTACGATATTTGTTCAAAGGGCGCTGAGAGCTATCTTGAGCTTGCTGCAGAAATATTAGAGAAGAGAAGGCAAAATGAATAAGAAAGACCCCCTTGGAAAGGGTTTATCAGCCATACTAAAGGATATGGAGGATAAGGGCGACATAAGGCTCATCCCTGTGGACCAGATTATCACAAACCCAAGACAACCTCGATTTGACATAAAACAGGAGACCCTGGAGAACCTTGCTGTTTCCATAAGGGAAAAAGGCCTCCTCCAGCCCATAGTTGTCAGAAAAAAAGATAGGTTTTATGAGATTATAGCCGGTGAGAGGCGTTACAGGGCAGCGGTTATGGCAGGTCTAAGGGAGATACAGGCATCAGTAAAGGATTACAGTGACAGCGAGGCCCTTGAGGTTGCCCTTATAGAAAACCTCCAGAGAGAGGATCTGAACCCCATCGAGGTTGCTACAGTCTACGATAGATTTATAAAGGAATTTGGATATACACAGCAACAACTTGCAGATAAAATCGGGATAGACAGGAGCACTGTGGCAAATTTTATAAGGATTTTAGCCCTGCCTGACTGGATAAAACAACTGATATCAGAGGGTAGATTAACCCAGGGTCATGCAAGGTCCCTGCTCTCTCTTAAAAATGAAAAGGAACAGAAGAGGTTTGTGGACAGGATACTCCATGAAGGTATATCGGTCAGGGAGCTTGAGAAAGAGGTAAGAAAGAGAAAAGAGGACAGTGTCTCCATGTTTTCTGCAGCAGAGGATATACTGAGGGCGGCACTCGGGACAAAGGTCAATATAACCTACAAAAAAAACAAGGGAAAAATTATAATAGAGTTCTATTCAAGGGAAGATGTGGAGAGGATACTGGAGATCCTCTCACGTTAATGATACTTTTACTCTGGGGCACACCCCTTTAATAATCGTAAATCCACTTTCATTAATACCTATAAACCTTTGGCATCATATACCTCTCATCAAAGATGGAAAGATTTCAGTCTTCAGCCTACAGTTATGGTCTTTTTTTGGACACCCCAGATTATCTGTTTGACGGGGAACCGTACCCTGTTCCGTCTTTTGGCCCTTCTCCCGCATTACCTGTGCCATCGCCTGGCCCATAGGTCTTTCCATGTTTCTCGCCAGCCCCTATATGCTGACCGCCTTGATCCATACTCTTTGTCTGGCTCTGTATACCATATCCCCCCATACCAGAGGCATGGCCACCGCCAAAACCACCACCTCCACCACCGCCCCCTCGGGCATAGCTAACAACAGGCAAAAAAATTGCTGCTAAAAAGATTGCTGCTGTAATGATGGCAATAAAATTTTTTTTCATCTTTTACCTCCTCATGATTTTTCATAAATTTAATACAGATTTTTTTTATTACAATATGATTATTGTCACATTACGTAAGATAATTAAATTTTTGATATGTTTTTTCAGAGAGGATTTGATGTCTTTTGGGTTAAGACCATGCCCATCCATGAGTTTTTATAGTCTTCTATAATAGGCACAAGGTCTTTGAATAACTCCATTGCCAGTTTTCTCTCCTTTCTTAGAACACCTGATATTACAAGATAGCTGTCTTTTCCTATGAATTCAGCTATCTTTTTCATATTTTTCTCGAATGTCCTTATATCGAGGTTTGCAAGCACTATATCAAATGTCCCCTTTATATCATTTAGGTCAGCACATATTGTGATAATATCTTCCAATCTGTTGAGGCCCATATTCCTCTTTGCCGAAAGCACTGCATCAAAATCATTATCTACTGCTACAACCGACTTTGCACCGAGCATGCTTGCATATATGGCCAGTATCCCTGAACCACAGCCTATATCTATCACATGCCTGTCCTTTATATCTATTTTCCCCATGAGCCTCATCATCAACCTTGTAGATTCATGCCTGCCTGTGCCAAAGGCCATGCCAGGCTCTATCACTATGCTTTTTTGAGGCCTCTTTTTAATCCAAGGTGGTATAATTGTTATCCCCTCTATCTTTATAGGCCTAAAGTATCTTTTTGTGAGTGCCCCATAATCGAGTTTTTTTTCGCTTATTGTCTGTATCTTAAAGACCTTTATCCCTGCCTTATCTATAAAACCTAAAAATGCATCCATGTCTTCGGGGTAGCATATTATCGCTGTCTTATCTTTCCTGTCCTCTATCCATAGACCGCCAGGGGCATAACTATAAAACTCTTCAGGGAGCAACTCCTCCATGCCTTGACCTATCAATATCTCCACCTTTGTATATGAATCCTGACTATCCTTATTCACCCTGATAAAGAATACCCCCTGCATTTTCCATGTTATAACCTGTAAAATCCCTTATCCTGGTTGTTATTGCCGGCTGTTCAAAGGATGAGATAAACTCCTTAACATGCCTCTGGTAGAAATATTCTCTCGGGATTACCATATCGAATCTCTCCTTAAAAAGGGGTATAAATTCCAGACCCAGCAGATGGGCTATATACATTATGCCAAACCCTGCATCTGCCTCGCCACGGAGGACAGAGAGACCTGTATGGAGGTGAGACACTGACTCATTGTTATATCCTTTTATGTTCAATGGGTCTATTTGGTTTTCCTTAAGAAGAAAATCAAAAAGGAGTCTTGTCCCTGAACCTTGATTCCTGTTAACAAATAAAATATCTGGCCTTGAAAGGTCACCGAGACCGGATATACTCTTTGGGTTGTCTCTCTTGATATAAAGGCCCTGTTCCCTCATAAAGAGTTGTATAACTATGTATTCACCATTGGTCAGATACCTCTTGATATATGATAGGGTGTATGATTTTTTCTCCATGTCCAGTATGTGGACGCACGATATTGTTGCCGCATTTTCATTGAGCATCTTTAAACCGTTTATGCTACCTATGGGTGCATAAAAAACCTTGTAAGGCATGGCCTTGTTGTTTAAATCTATTATCCTCTTCAACAGGATATCATCGCTCCCTGCAATATATATATGATTCTCCCTCTCTGTATTCTCCAGTATCCAGCGATCAACTATCTCCCTTACAAATGCAATCTTGCCCCCAATCTTTATATGGGGTATCTTTGATTCCTGGACGAGCTTGTAGACCTTTTTTTCGTTAATCCTCAGATACTGTGATAACTCCCTTGCAGAGATTATCTCCATACAGCCTCAAGTATACATCAGAATAAAAAGTATTTCAAAACGAAAATTAAGGTTTTTTAATCATTTTTAGTAATATATGATTATTTTTTAAGATTTTAATCTTGATTTCACGAAAAAAGTCATTTATCTTTAAAAGAATTTCTCAAGGGTTTGTAATGGTCTCAAATGGGGTCAAATCAATAAACAAGACCTTGTTATGGACAAATACGGAATAAAAAAAAACAAGATGGATAGGGATTAGACTATGGAGCTTATAATCGATGGTATATTAAAGGCCTTTTCACTGCTTTTTACCCTTGACAGGGAGGTTTTGGATATAACCATCCTCTCCCTCAAGGTTTCTGGAATTGCCACAATTATAAGTGTCATCATAGGGGTATCTGTAGGGACAACCATTGCCCTAAACGAATTTCCAGGAAAGAGAATCATTGTAAGCCTCGTCAATACTGCCATGGGACTGCCCCCTGTTGTGGTAGGTCTATTTGTAACCATTTTTCTATGGAGGAATGGTCCTCTTGGTTTCCTGGGCATCCTCTATACCCCTTATGCGATAATCTTAGCCCAGTCAATTATAGCAACCCCTATTGTAACAGGCATAACCGTTGCAGCCATGCAGCAACTCCCTAAAAAACTCCGTCTACAGATACTTGCCCTTGGTGCATCAAGGCTCCAGATGGTATGGATGCTTTTAAAGGAGTCGCGCCTTTCCTTACTGGCTGCAGTTATGGCAGGCTTCGGTGGTGTCATTTCAGAGATAGGTGCATCTATCATGGTTGGCGGTAATATCAAAGGATATACACGTGTCCTTACTACAGCTACAGTAATGGAGACAAGTAAGGGAAATTTTGATATTGCCATAGCACTGAGCATTATACTCCTTCTCCTTGCATACTTTATAAATCTTATACTCACTTTTATCCAGCAGAGGGAGGGGACGAGGTGAGATGCCTAAGAATTCAAGTTTCAATTCCTGAGTTATAGATATAGAATGATAAGCAATATGCCCATACTGGAGGCACAAGACCTCTGTGTAGATAGGTCAGGGTTAAGATTCCTTAATGTGCCTATTTTAAAGGTCTTTCAAGGCGAGGTACTGTCACTCATAGGGCCAAATGGGGCAGGGAAGTCCACACTCCTTTTAGCCCTGTGTCATCTATTCAGGAATTTCTCAGGCCACATCCTGTTTAAGGGTATGGAGGTAGGGAATGATATAACCCCTTTTGAGTACAGAAGACAGATTAGTATGGTATTTCAGGAGCCTCTGTTATTCAATGCAACTGTTTTTGACAACGTTGCCTCAGGGCTTAGATTCAGAAGACTCGATAAAAATCGATGCAAAAAAATTGTCTTAAATACCCTTGATAGATTTGGGATTGCCCACCTAAGCAGCCGTTCTGCAAGGGCACTCTCTGGCGGTGAGGCGCAGAGGGTAAGCCTTGCAAGGGCATTTGCCGTAGAACCTCAGATAATATTTCTCGATGAACCCTTCTCTTCCCTTGATGCACCCACAAAGGATGCGCTTATTGAAGACCTTGAACGCAACCTAAGGGACTTGAAGATTACTACAATATTTGCCACCCATGACAGGAATGAGGCATTAAGGTTATCGGACAGGGTCATAGTTATAAATCAAGGGGAGATAGTCCAGGACGGCACGCCAGAAGAGGTGATGAACTACCCATGCAATGAATTTGTTGCCTCATTTGTAGGGGTGGAGACGGTGCTTTCAGGCATAGTTGTAAAAAATGAGGCTGGTGTTTTAACTGTTTCAGTATCTGGTTTTCACATGGAGGCAGTAGGTGACATAACCATTGGCTGTAAGGTTGTCCTGTGTATTAGACCAGAAGACATTATCCTTTATCCTGCATCACAGGATACACAGTCAAGCGCAAGAAACACATTTACAGGTATAGTTACCCGTGTCGTCCCTTCTAATTTTTATCAAAAGGTTTATCTCAACTGTGGTTTCCCCCTTGTTTCTTACATAACCAATGCCTCTGCAAGGTCACTGGGCATCACTGAAGGTATGGAACTCAAGGCCTCTTTTAAGGCAACATCGGTCCATATAATAGAGACCTAAAAAGGGGTTTATCTGGCTTATCAGGTCTATTTGGTCTTTAGGCGCTAAAGTTAAAACAACAAGGAAAATTTGAAGATATTCATTAACCCAAAGGGCAATACACCCATATAGATTATTATGAAGATAAGGACATAGCATATAATCTTTTCATGGGCAGAGAGTTTCATTACCTCAAAACTTGTAGTATCCTTTGAGTAACTCATGCGGACAAGATTAAGATAATAGAAGATGGATATTACAGCATTGACAGCACCTATTATTACTATGGGTAGATAACCCTGTTTGAAGGCATTGGTAAATAGGAAGAACTTACCAGTAAATCCCCCTGTAGGTGGTATCCCTGCCAGAGAAAAGGCAGCTACAGCCAGTGTCATTGCCAGTAAGGGTGATCTTTTGGATAATCCTGTAAGGTCATCTAAGGTAGCGTTTTCACCCTGTCTTGAAATGGTGATGATTACATAGAAACATGCCAGGGTCATAAATACGTATATTGTAATGTAATATATAGCAGAGGCAATGCCATCAGCATTCAATGTGAGTATACCCATCATGAGATACCCTGCATGGGCAATGCCTGAATAGGCAAGAAGCCTTTTTAAGTCCCTTTGAACAAGACCCACAAAGTTACCAAAGGTCATAGATAGTGCCGACAGGATAATCAAGGCATTCACAAAGTTAAAATGAATAGGTGTTGCAATTGTTGCAAGTCTGATTAAAAGTGCTGTGGCTGCAATCTTTGGCAGTGTTGCTATAAAAGTAGTGGTCACATTTGATGCACCTTCATATATATCCGGCGCCCAGAAATGCATTGGGAAAAGAGAAAGCTTAAAAAAGATACCTGTCAGCGTTAAAATTAATGCAAAGACCCCAAATGTCTGTCCCATAAGGGCCCTGAACTGTGGAAATATCTCTGCAATAAATGTAGAGCCTGTTATACTATACAGGTAACCTATCCCGAATAGCATTATGCCTGTGGATATTGCACCAAAAAAGAGGTATTTCATTGCTGCCTCTATCTGATTTGAGTCCTGTGACCTCCTTAGAGGCACGATGACATAGAGGCTATAGGATGAGATCTCAAGGCTTATGATTATGCTAATCAGCTCCACAGAGCTAGAAAGCATCATAAGTCCCAATGAGGATAGGCTAAGAAACATAAAATACTCAGGTAGGTGTTCTGTCTCTATACCATCCTTATCAGAGAACATAAAGACTACAAGGCACAATCCAAGGGCAATTAAAATCTTAAAAATCTGTGAATAAAGATCAATTCTGTAGGCGCTATAAAAGAGTTCCCCTCTCTGTGTCAGACACAAGACAGAGATAAAAAAAGCGATAAAGGATAGAACCTTTGCAGTGATTATAACATTCTGCCTTGACTTCCCCAATGAAATAAACAAAAAGATTATTGAAAACAGAATTAAATAAAGTTCAGGCAAAATCAACATATAGCACCTTACCGTAAAATAAAGTTCAACTGACTATGGAGATAACTCAAAGTCTTCTCTATAGTAAACACAAATGGCCTTGGAAAAAGACCCATCCAGAATACAAGTATACAGAGAGGGATAAGATATATAACCTCTCTTATGTTCATATCCGCAATCTCCCTCTTATCCTCTCTACCCCACACAATCTGCTTTAATAGTCTCAGCATATAGGCAGCTGCCAGGACAGCCCCAGGGATTGCAAATAGACCGGCTATCTTATGGTTTTTGAATATCCCTAAAAGGACATAGAGTTCACCGATAAAATTGTTTGTCCCTGGAAATGCAAAGGATGAGATGGAGAAAAGTCCAAAGAATCCCACATAGATAGGCATAATCTTCCCGAGCCCTGCATTATCGTAGATCTGCCTGCTGTGTGTCCTTTCATAGATTATACCTACGCATAGAAAGAGTGCCCCTGTGGTGACACCATGATTGAGCATCTGTAATAATGCCCCTTGAAAACCGAATAGTGTTAGGGAGAATATACCAAGTGTTACAAAACCCATATGGGCAACACTGGAATATGCTATCAGCTTTTTCATGTCTGTCTGGCTGAGGCAGACATATCCACCATAGATTATTCCAATCAATGAAAGTACTATTATCAGTGGTGCAAAGAACTCGCTTGCCTTTGGCGTTATGGGTAGGCAGAACCTCAGGAAACCATATGTCCCCATCTTCAATAGGACACTGGCAAGGAATACACTACCTGCGGTGGGCGCCTCTGTGTGTGCTGCTGGTAACCATGTATGAAATGGGAACATGGGGACCTTGATGGCAAAGGCAATGGCAAATGCAAGGAATACCCATATCTGGAAGTTCATGCTGTAATCCCTGAACATGGCATTGGGTATACTGAAACTCCCTGTAACGAGGTAGACTGCAATAATTGCCACAAGGAGGAATACACTGCCAAAGAGGGTGTATATGAAAAACTTGATAGATGCATAATCCCTCTGGGGGCCACCCCATATGGCAATCAGTAGATACATGGGGATGAGCATTGCCTCCCAGAATATATAGAAAAGAATAAAATCAAGGGCACAGAATACACCAATCATTGCACATTCCATGATGAGCAGGCAGAACATGAACTCCTTTACCCTCTCTTTTATTGCAGTCCATGAGCACAGAACGCATATTGGTGTAAGTAGTGTCGTAAGCAGGATAAGAAAGATCGTAATCCCATCTATACCGAGGACATAATTAATATTATATGATGGTATCCAGGGGATAAACTCACCAAATTGATAATTATGGGTCTCAGGGTTAAAACCTGAAAAAAGGATAAAAGAGATGACCAGGTTAATAAGCCCTGTTATGAATGCCGTAGCCTTGATAGCGGTTTCATTTCTGATAAAAAACAAGAGAACTGCGCCTACAAGGGGCAAAAATATTGCTGTTGAAAGTATTGGAAAACTAAATGTATTCATCAAAAGAAACTGCTGCTCCATAACTTAACCCATCCTCAAAGCAAACCAGATAACTATGACAATTATAAATACTGCAAAGCCAATATATGCCTGAACCCTTCCAGTCTGCAGTTTTCTAATAATAAAGCCTGCCATTCTCACAGAAAGGGCAGTCCCGTCAACAACACCATCTATTACCTTCCTGTCGAAGGCATAGGCAATAGCTGCCTTTATAAAGAGTAGTTTAAGTGCTACTTTGTTATATAGATTGCCCCACCATGTATCTATAGGCCCAATTATCATATCATCTATGAACATAAAAGCCCTGCCACCCTTTCTATATACATAGTCCATATCAAGGTTGAGCTTTTCTTCAGGTGAGAGCTTTTTCACGAGGAGGAAGAATATTAATCCTGTGAAAGACAGAATCTGAAGCATCTCAGACAGGTGCGACAGCGTATAAGGATGATACTCTACATTATGCGGGAGAAGGACATACAGAGAGTTGGGATATACACCTATTATAAAGCATAATGCTGATGTAAGCCCCATTGCCCATAGCATGTTCTTTGGTGGTTCAGTTGCCTTTATGGGTGCCTCGTCCTTGCTGAAGAATGCAAAGTATGTAACCTTAAGACCCACAGATAGGAATGTACCTATACCTGCCAGATTCATAAGGAGCATAAGGATTAATCTACCCTCTTCGTGGGCAGCGGCAACAATCATAGATTTACTCACAAACCCTGAGAAGAGTGGAAACCCGGAGATGGATATAGCGCCAACAATATAGAAGATCATGGTGAGAGGCATATACCTGTATAGACCTCCAAGCCTTGTGAGCTTTGCTGTGCCTGTCATATAGAGGACTGCTCCAGCACCCATGAAAAGTAATGCCTTATATAATATGTGTGCAAAGGCGTGGGCACATGCACCATTTACCGCAAGCTCTGTCCCTATCCCAACACCGGCAACCATGTATCCTACCTGGCTTATAATGTGATAGGCAAGGACTCGACGCATATCGTTTTCAATTACAGCGTAAAAAACACCGTATACTGTCATGGCTGTCCCGAGGATGGCAAGGACCTCAAAACCAGGGAAACCCCTTGCAAGGACATATACTGCTGTCTTGGTTGTGAATGCGCACATAAAGACAGCGCCCTCCACAGTTGCCTCAGGATAGGCATCAGGTAACCATGCATGGAGTGGAAGTACTGCGGCATTCAGCGAAAAGCCTGCAAGTATGAGATACTCGGCAACACCGGCATTATCAGGTAATATCCTGTTAAAAATCATGCTGCCGGTCTTATAGTAATAGAGCATCATCCCTGCAAGAAACAGGAGGCCTCCAAACACATGGACAAGGAGGTATCTGTAGCCTGCATCTATGGACCTCTGCTCTTTTCTGAACCATACAAGAAATACAGATGAGAATGCCATAATCTCCCAGAAGATAAATACAGTGAGGTAATCACCGCCGAAGATGGCACCCAGTGAACTTCCGATGTAAAAGTTGCCTGCTATATGATGGCCATCCTCTTTTACGTGGAGTGCATAGAGTGCACCGAGGAAGGCCATTATTACAAAAACCCATGCAAAGACAAGGGATAACTTATCCACCCTGCCAAATATTAAGTTGATATTGAGGAAATTGAAACTGCCGTATACCCCCTCCTGCATCAGGGCTACATCTATAATACCCAGCACAGGTATTAAAAGAAGTATAAACTTCTTTGCCTTTTCATTTTTTATAAGAGGCAACAACAAGCTGCCAACAAAGAAAAAGACTGCAGGATGTATCCACCTATCCATAGAAATCCTCATCCTTTGAGAGAAATGCGTGGGCTATACCCTTTGCGACCTTTATCAGAATGAAACACCCTATTCCACCAAACAATGTCCAGAACCCAGGTATTTTATCTACAAAGAAGTGCCCGTGTGATCCTATGTGAATAACAATATCGTATATCACAAGGACTATAAGATAGACTATCAAGACCTTTTTTAGAGCAGATAGATTATTCCTCAATCCCTCTATATATCTCAAGACATTCATATGCATACCCTGTTTCTATATTCAGTCATTATGGTAAAAGCCTCCCTATAAGCTGTGTAAAAAACTGTGGGAATATACCTATGGCAACGGATATGAGTGATGCAATAACAAGGGGCACAACCATTGTAAGGGGCGCCTCTTTGATATTCTCTCTACTCCATCCAGGTTTTTTGCCCTGAAAGAATGCCTTTATGGTTATGGGGGCAAAATAACCTGCATTCAAAATGGTGCTTGTAAGGAGGACAGTAACTATGGTCATGTTATGGATACCCATGGCACCGTTTAATAGATACCATTTGCTCACAAAACCTGCTACAGGTGGGACACCTATCATGCTCAATGATGCTATGGCAAAGGCACCAAATGTAAAAGGCATGGCATAACCAAGCCCTGCCATATCGCTTATCTTCTTCTTATGTGTGGCCACATAGATTGCACCGGCACAGAAGAACAGTGTAATTTTGCTGAATCCATGGTTTGCAATGTGTATTATTCCACCCATGACCCCATTCGGGTCGAGAAGGGAGACACCGAGGACAATGTATGAAAGCTGGCTTACTGTTGAATATGCAAGCCTTGCCTTCAGGTCATCCTTTGTAAGGGCTATAATAGATGCAGCAAGTATGGTAAAGGATACAATATATGCTGTCCAGATACCCAGGTTGGTGTTGTGTAAGAGGGATGTCCCGAAAGTAGAGAGCATAACCCGGGATATACAGAAGACACCTGCCTTAACAACTGCCACTGCATGGAGGAGTGCACTGACAGGTGTGGGTGCAACCATTGCTGATGGCAACCAGTTATGAAGTGGCATTATGGCTGCCTTGGCAAACCCAAAAATAAATAGCCAATAGGCAATGCTTATCCATATATTGTTGTAGTCTTTGCCAAATATACCGGTGACTATATTGTCAGAGAAATCAAGGGTACCTGTCAGTACATAGGTAAGCACTGTGGCCGGTAAAAGAAGACCCTTAGATGTACCCATGAGATAGACTATATATTTCTTTGCCCCTGCATAGCCCTCTTCATCCTGATGATGTGCAACAAGGGGATATGTAAAGATAGTTATAATCTCGTAAAAGAGATAAAGTGAAAACAGGCTTCCGGAATATGAGACACCCTGGGCACCAAGGATCGCCACTGCAAAACATGTATAATATCTTGTCTGGGCATGTTCATTCAGGGAACGCATATATCCTACATTATATGAGGTAGCAAATATCCACAGAAAGGATGAGATGATTCCAAATACAAGGGAAAGCGCATCAACCCTGAAATTAAGAGAGATACCCGGGGCTATGGTGGACAGGGTGTAGACGATCTTTTGACCGTTGAAGATTATGGGGACCATATACGCCACTGATAGGAAAGTGGCTATTGAGCCTGCAAAAGACCAGAACTCCCTCAGATTGGGCTTTTTACCTGAGAACATGATAAGGATTGTAGTTATAAGTACTATAACTATTGGTAAAAGAGGAATAGGGCTCTCTATGGTCATATCCTAATCTTTCATCTCCTTTAATCTATCGCCTTCTATATTTTTGAAACGCCTGAATATGAGAATAATAATAGCAAGGGCAATTGCTGTCTCAGCCGCTGCAATCCCCATTATAAAAAGCGTAAATACCTGTCCGTTAACCCTGTCAGGATATAAAAATCTGTTTATGGCCACAAAATTAAGGCCTGCCCCATTCATTATAAGCTCTACACATATAAGCATGGCTATTAATGTCCTTCTGTATACTATGCCAAGTATGCCACAGCACATAAGAAACAAGGCCAGAAACAGATAGATATGCAGATTGTTGAATATATACCCTGTCATTTTTCCTTCCTCGAATAAAGTGCAAGCATAATTGCACCAATGATGCTAACAACTATCAAAAGAGAGATAAGTTCAAAGGGCAGCATAAATCTATCAAAGAGCGCCCTGCCTATATCCTTTGTTGTCATATTTGCTTCTGCTGCCTTGATGCCTGACCACTCTGTCCTCATCACCACTGTGAAAAACAAGACAAAAGAGACTATGGCAGCTATGGCACCGGATATGAACTTGACAGGTTTTGTCCACTCCTTTGGTCTTTTGAACATGGGACCTGCAAGCATGATGGCAAAGGCTATGAGAATTGAAATAGCACCTACATAGATAAGTATCTGCATCATGGCTATAAAAGGTGCGTTGAGATATACATACATACCTGCAATGCCGAACATAGTTGCAATAAGACCCATAAGGGCATAGATTATTGATCCCGATAGGACTGTTATCAGTGCCCCGGCCATTGTAATCAATAAAATGATGATAAATACCACATCAGCTAAATGCATTATCTCTTCTTCCTCTTCTCAAACTCAAGCATTAGATCGTAGTAAAAAGTCTCTTTCTTGAAGTCCGCAGGGTTATAATCAGCAGAGAAGGCAAGGGCGTCCACAGGGCATGTCTCTACACAGAGTCCGCAGTGACTGCATGTTGTGAAATTTAATATATATCTCTTCAAGGTCTTCTTCTTTTCCCCCTCTTTCTTTTCACCCTCCACCTTAATGGAGTTGGATGGGCAGTTCCTCTCGCACATCCCGCAGACTATACAGCTTGTCTTTTCAGGGTCTTCAGGGTCAGCAACGAGTTTTGTGTGTCCCCTGAAGCGTGGTGTGATATTTATGGTCTCTCTTGGATACTGGACAGTAACAACAGGGCTGAAGAATGCCTTTATGGTCACCCCCATACCCTTAATAAGAGAGATAGCCCCTATTATTACGTCCTTTACCATTGCCATCCCCTCATAGTTTTAATATCCCTCCAGTTAGAATAAGGTTTGCAAAGGCTACAGGTATAAGGATCTTCCATGAAAAATTAAGTAGCTGGTCAAAACGGACACGGGGGAATGTCCACCTGAACCACATAATCACAAATACAAGGAAGTATGTCTTTATAAAAAACCACACAATGCCTGGCAACACTGGCCCAAGATAACCGCCGAGGAAAAATGTTGTTGCAATGGCACTGGCTATAAAGATGTTCGTATATTCAGCAAGGAAGAAAAGGGCAAACCGCATCCCTGAATACTCTGTATGGAACCCTGCAACAAGCTCACTCTCTGCCTCTGGGAGGTCAAAGGGCGTCCTGTTTGTCTCTGCAGTGGCTGCTATAAAGTATATGAGAAATGCAAAGAACTGCCATCTCCATACAAACCAGCCCTGCCTCTGCACCTCGACAATATCTCTGAGGGAGAGTGAGTTAGCCATAAATGCCACCGGGAGTAGTGAAAGGAGAAGCGGTATCTCATAGGCTATATTCTGGGCCACGCTCCTTGTGGCACCTATGAGGGAGTATTTATTATTGGAACCCCATCCTGCAATGAGTATGGACAGTACTGAAAGAGACGAGAATGCAAGAATCACAAGGATACCCACATTTATATCCTTGACCTGCAGGAAACCATCAAAGGGTATAACGATAAAAGACACAAGGACAGGGATGAACACGATAACAGGGGCAAGGTAATAAAGGGGTTTATCCACATTGGCAGGGGTGAGGAGTTCCTTACCCAAAAGTTTTAGACCGTCTGCAAAGGGCTGTATAAGGCCGTATGGGCCCACCTCTTTCGGCCCTATCCTCTTCTGCATATGACCGCTCACCTTACGCTCAACCCATGTGAGGACAAGGGCATTTACAACCACAACAATAAGGACACCTATAAGCCCGAGGATTAATCTCGCTGTCTCTTTACCTATTATATTTATTATGGCTGCTAAATCACACAAGGTATCTCTCTCCTCAATCTCATCTATCTATCTCAGGTATAACCAGGTCATAGCTACCAAGGGTAGCAATGGCATCTGCAATAAGTGACCCCCTGGCAAGCTCTGGGAATGTCATCAGGTTCGAGTATGAAGGTACCCTCCACCTCATCCTGTATGGGACATCGCTCTCATCGCTTACAATATAGACACCCAGTTCGCCCCTTGGAGATTCTATGGTATGGTATATATCACCTTTAGGTGGTTTTAGTTTCTTGGGTATCTTCTCTGCCTTATATGGCCCTGCAGGCAGGTCCTTAAGTGCCTTTTCTATAATGTCGAGGCTTATTTCCATCTCCTGTATACGGACAAGATACCTGTCCATGTTGTCCCCTGTGGTCCCTGTAGGTATCCTGAAGTCTATCCTGTCGTATACTGCATAGGGTTCGTGCCTTCTTATATCAAAAGGGATGCCTGTGCTTCTTATTACAGGCCCGGAACAACCATATCTTATTGGATAGCCCTTATCCATTACACCTATGTTTTTAACCCTGTTTATAAAGATTACATTGCCTGTTACAAGGTTTTCATACATGCTAAAGCGGCTTCTGAGCCTTGTAATAAACTGTTTAACTGCATCTACGAAATTTTCGTCTAAATCGTTGTAAAGTCCTCCGAAACGGAAATAGGAATACGTAAGCCTTGAGCCTGCTGTGGCCTCAAGGATATCCAGTATATTTTCCCTGTCATCGAAGGTGTAAAGGAATGGTGTGAGGCCTCCGAGGTCTGCAACAAATGCGCCAAACCAGAGTAGATGGCTTGATATCCTGTTGAGCTCGCATGTTATGGTCCTGATATACTGTGCCCTCTCTGGTGCCTCTATGCCGCAGAGCTTCTCAACGGTTGCCACATATCCCAGGTTGAAGTTCAGTGCACCCAGATAGTCCATCCTCGCAGCATTGGGGAGAAACTGCTGATATGTCCTGTTCTCTGCCATCTTCTCGTGCATCCTGTGGAGGTAGCCAAGGACAGGCTCTGCGCTGAGCATATACTCACCGTTCATCTTGACTACCACGCGGAGCACACCGTGTGTGCTTGGGTGCTGGGGACCAAGGTTGAGGAAAAACCCATCCTCCTGCTCTTCAGGCCTGAAGGAGTTGAGGATCTGTCTATCCCATTCCGGGACAGGGACATTTTTCTTCCTTAATGGATAGTGGTCAATACCGTCGTGGAGGAAGAGGTAGACCATAAAGGGGTGTCCTTCAAAGAATACGCCGAAGAACTCGTGTATCTCCCTTTCATACCAGTGTGCCATGTTATATATATGGGATATGGTCGGTGCTGATGGTTTATCCGGGTCTGTCTTTACCGTGACTTTAATACGGCAGAGTTTGTTGTGGTTGTTAAAAAAATATACGAGCTCCAGGTAGTCTACATAGTCTACACAGCACAGGTCTGCAAGATAGAAACCCTCGTTGCGGAAGAATCCGGCAATATCAACTATATTGTTCTTCTCAGCCTCTATGAAAAGGTGATAGCCCCTCTGTTCATAAGGAATCTCTTTAGGCTCTATGGATGGAAACTTTTCCTTGAATCTATCTGAAATCTCTCTTACCATCTCTGCTCTGGCACAGGGAAGCGTCTCGTCCCTGTAATCTTCTCCTCCAGTTTCATAAGCCCCTCAAGGAGGGCCTCCGGTCTCGGTGGGCATCCGGGCACATAGACATCAACAGGTATAAGCTTGTCTATACCCTCTATGATGTTGTACTGCCCCTTGAATGCAAAAGGGCCGCCTGATATGGCACAATTTCCCATGGCAATTACCCATTTAGGGGATGGCATCTGTTCGTAAAGCGTCACTACTGTTGGTGCCATCTTCTTTGTGACAGTCCCATTAACAATCATCAGGTCAGCCTGTCTTGGACTGGGTCTGAATACCTCAGCGCCAAAACGGGCTATATCAAACCTTGCCATAGCACCTGCCATCATCTCTATGGCACAGCAGGCAAGACCGAATGTCATAGGCCAGATAGAATTTGCCCTTGCGAGGTTCAAAAACTTTTCAGCAACAGCAAGTTTTATTATAGGTTCTTTCGTTTCCAGGTGAAAACCCCCTTTCCCCAGGCATATATAATTGCAAGCACAAGGATTAATACAAAGGCAAGCAGGGAATAAAACTCTTTGATATTGCTACCTTTTGTATAACTTAATGCAACAGGGAAGAGATATAATATATCTACATCAAATGCTATAAATATCAGGGCATATGTGTAATAGACAATTGTATGCCTTGTCCATGCACTCCCGAAAGGCTGTATACCGCATTCATATGTGGTGAATGTCTTATCACCAATGGTTCTGGGTGCAATGAGCCTTGATATGATAACTGGGGCAATGGTGAATAAGATAGCTACTATTGCGAAAACCACTACATATGAAAATTCTATAATAGTTTCCATGGTAACGTAAATAGATATTCAATATTTGATATGCCCTTGTCAACATAAAAAAGCAGAGTTTGTTATTTTTTTCACTAAATTTTTTAATTAATTGAAATCATTAGTCTTTTTTAACATCAAAATTTTGGTTAGCGGGGGTGGTAGCGGCCAAAAAAATGGGATTTTTGGGTAATAAATTTAACAGATTGTTCTATTTTTCACGTATTACCCTTATATATGGGTAATTATTGAGGTTTTTAATAAATAAGGCCTGCTTTTCTGTGGGCACATTGACACTGTATACCCCTTTTGGCAATCTGTATCTCCTTAAATGGAGATTATAATCCCTGAAGGTCTTAAAAGGCAGTGCCATAGACTCTGAAAGGACTGTTATATGCATCTCCTTACTTGTCTCGATGACTACCTCTTTCAATCCTACAGGTTTATAAAAGGTCTTTTCGTCAATTCTTATGCCGTATCTTTCACGGTTGAGTATTACCTCTTTAAGGGAGATAATCCTGAAGATATATCTCTCCGTCTCCTCCGGTAGAAAAAGATCAAAGAAATCCCTTGTATTCTGGTTGGCTATTGCCTCCCTTAACCTCCCTGCCCCTGCATTGTATGCGGCCATGGCTATAAGCCAGTCATTAAACTCTTCATTTAGTTTCTTAAGATGGTTAAGGGCAGACCTTGTTGCCCTCTTGAGGTTATACCTCTCATCTACAGTGTCATCTATATAAAGCCCCTCTTTTTTCCCTGTTTCCTTTATAAACTGCCATAGACCTGCTGCATTGGCCTTTGAGAGTGCCCTCGGATTCAGATAACTCTCTGCAATGACGAGAAATACAAGGTCGGGGGGCATAGAAAGCCTCTTTATCTCCTCATTTATCAGGCCTTGATATTTATAATACCTCTTTATCAATATAACGAGGAGCCCTTTGTTCTCAAGAAACTGGAGTATCTCCCTCTCAAACCTCTCCCTTATATCATCCCTCTGCAAGGGTATCTTCTTGTCACAGAGGATGAGGTTATCAGGGAGATTAGAGAGGTTATAAAAGTCTGTCTCCTTTTTTAACCTTAAGACCTCTTTCTCCAGTTCTGACAGCCTCTTCTCAATACCATTTGTCCTTTTTGGGGGTGTCTGGGCAAACAGATCTACGGTAAACAAAGGCAGGACAATAAATAATATAAATATTGAACTCAGGATTAAAAATACAACATGATTGAAGAGACGGGTTATGGAGTCCCCTGTTTTTTTCCCTCTTATCACCTTGATTCCTTTATTAATATATTCAGCATGGTTATCCTATTGTTCATCCTCTCCAAAAGGGATTTTAATTCTACCTGCATAGAACCCATATTTTCGTATCTCTTTTTGTATATGGCCTCTATCTCTCTCATCCAATGCTGTATTATCTCTATCTCCTTCTTATTTATCTCTATGTCAATCTTTTTTCTCAATTCCCTCAATGTTTTTTCATCTATCTGCATATGACTTCTCCTTTTTCTCCACAATGCGTCTGTATATGAGTATTATAATCAGTATCACAACAATAATGGCAGATATTATATGCCACTCATACTGCTTCATGTCCTTGACAAAGATATATACAACATTGCCAAACACATAGCCTATAATAGAGACAACTATACTCCAGAGCACAGAGTTGGCAATACTGAAGAAAAGGAATTTGCTTACCCTGATATTTGTGCAACCGAGGAGGAGCAAGACCACCGCCCTTATCCCCACAAGAAACCTGATTATGAATATTATAAAATTACCGTGTTTTTTTATTATCTTATCTGCTATGGGCACCTTGCTGGAGAGGAATTCGTATCTGTCTATTATATTCCTACCGAATTTTTTACCAAGGGAAAAAAATGTGAAATCACCGGCAAATGTCCCTAAGAAGGCAAACAAAAATACCTTGTATATATCCATGTATCCCAGTTTTGAGAGTATACCACCCAAGAGCACCGTGGTCTCTCCCTCCAGGAAAGTCCCTATGAATATACCTATATAGCCAAATTTTTCTATGTATACTTCCATGTCCTATTTAGATAAACAATTCTGCTACCCATTTTATAATTTATTAATCCCTTCCGGTCAACAATGTTTTTGTCTCCTCTCGTTGATCTTCATAAGGAGTATGCCTACCTCAAAGAGAAAATAAGTGGGCACAGCAAGGAGCATCATATTGTAGACATCCGGTGTAGGAGTTATAATCGCCGAGGCTATGGTTATAAAAAGTATGGCGAACCTCCTTGTCTTTGTTAGGGTCTGTGACCTTAATATACCCTTTTTGCTTAACAGAAGGAGTATTATTGGTATCTCAAATGTCACCCCAAATGCAAATATCATGGTAGCAGAAAAGGTGATAAATTTCTCAACAGATATCATTGCCTTTAACATCTCATTCTCATAGCCCACAAGAAACTGGATACCTGACGGCAGGACAACAAAATAGCAAAAAAAACCGCCGAGATAAAACAGTAAGATGGTAAATATAGAGAAGGCAAAACCCTCTATTGTCTTTAGTTTCATAATACCATGTAACTCCCGCCAGATTATTACTACAATAGCAGGCATGGCAAAGAATAACCCTGAAAAAAGGGAAAGCTCTACAGAGGAAAAAAATACCTCTGGAAGGGTATAATAGTAGACCTTCATATTCGTATTCTTTAAAAGCCTTATGAGTATGGATTTTGAGAATATAAAACTGAATATACCTGATAAAACAACAGCTAAAAGGGCCTTTATTGTGAGCCTCTTTATAGCCTTTAATATTACAACGGTTTTTTCTCTTTCCATAATAGCTCAGATTGGGTAAGCCCAAGGGAGATTATATGCTTTAGGGCATCCTCTACGGACATATCAAGGAATATCAACTCATCCTCCTTTGCAAGGATTAAAAAACCTGAGGTCGGGTTAGGTGTTGTGGGTATAAAGACAGAGCACAGGTTTTTTTCGTCAGCAGTCTTTATGTGCCTTGTAACAAAACCTATGAAATATCTCTTGCCTGCTGGCACCTCCACAAGAACCACCTCTTTGAAGGAACGGGTATTCTCTGAAGAAAATGTATGGACTATATCCTTGACAGAGGAATAAATGCCTTTGACAAAGGGTATCTTTTTCAGGATAAGCTCACCATAAAATAGAATCTTTTTGCCAAAATAGTTTGATGCCAGTATACCTGTCAGATATGTAATAATAATAAATATGACAAAACCTGTCCCGGGGACATATATTTCCTTACCTGTTACATGGAGTGTAATGTTTCTTATTAGAGGCGATGCAATAGAATCTATAGAGGATACAATAAAATAGATGATATAGATGGTTGTAACAAGGGGTATCAGGATAAAAAGGCCTGTTATAAATGTCTTTTTTATATGCTTTGATGTCCCCATACAGTGCCTTATAGTATAACCCGATAGAGACAAAGTCAATGATAAAGAGACCTAAGGGATGGCTACAGATATAAGGTCTTAATAATTGAATTTGACACCTCAGCTATTTTGAATGTAATATTTATGCATAAAACAAAATAGGGGGTGTTTAATGAAAAAAAATGCTTTATTCCTACTATTTATCTTTGTCCTATTTCCGCTTATTGCCTTTTCCCAGTCTCAGGATGTTAAAACTAAGGCAATAGGACATATTATCTCAGTGCAAAGCGAAAATGGCGCATGGTCAAGGCTTAAGGGTGAATTCCCCCCAGAGGCAGAACCTACAAGCTGGGCAGTAAAGGTCCTTAAGATGAACAATGTCCACAATGACATGGCAGAAAAAGGGGTAGATTTTATACTGAAAGACCAGAGGCCTGATGGTAGCTGGAATAATAATACAGCCCACACAGCATTTGCAATCATCGCCCTCAAGGAGGCAGGCAGAGGTGAGGAGGCAATAAAAAAAGGTATACAATACCTAAGAAGTGTCCAGGATGAGGCAGGTGGTTTCAGGAGGATAGGCAAAGAAGGGGTGCCGCTGACTGTATTTACTGCAGTAGTCCTTACTGCCTTTAAAGAGGCAGGCTATGACAGAAAGGACCCGGCAGTCCGTCAGGCCCTGGACTGGCTTATGGGTTGTCAGAATCCTGATGGGGGCTATGGCCTGCCAAAAGGCTCGCCATCCCTTGCCTTCAGTACAGCATGGGCTGTAAGGGCACTTCTATACCATGGTGTGGCGCCATCTACACCATTTGTTCAGGATGCTGTAGAATGGCTTATAAAGGCACAGAGGCCATCAGGGGGATTTGCTATGGTTCAAAAGAATGCACCTGAAGACCCTGAGGTTACTGCATATGTTATTATGGCCCTGACAAGGTTAAAAGAAAAAAAGGATATTATAGATAAGGCTGCAGGATACCTCTTGGGTGTCCAGCATCCAGATGGTTCATTTACAAGCAACACGCCCATGCAGTTCAACAAGGTTCCCAAAAAGAATACACAGACAACACTCTTTGTTGCATGGGCACTATCTGAGGCAAAATGAATTTTGCTGGTTTGTAATATCTGGAGACCTCTGAAAAAGGTCTCCAGACTCTGGGTCACACCCCTCCTGCTTTAGCGGGATTGGTAGCCAGTTGAATTCATCTTCCACGGATTTCAAGACCTTTGGAGGGTCTTGCAAAGGACTTATCCGTTGATTTTATAGGACTTTTGGCCGGGATATAATACATCATGGGTATGATAAGAAACATAATAAGACACAAACTTGCCTTAATCGGGCTCATTATACTTATCCCCATGTTTCTGAGTGCACTCCTTGCACCTATCATATCGCCACACAACCCTGTGGAGCCTGATATGAAACAAATACTATCCCCGCCTTCTATTGCCCATCCCTTTGGGACCGATACCCTAGGGAGGGATGTATTTTCAAGGGTCATGTATGGGAGCAGGATATCCCTACTTGTAGGTTTTGTATCAATAGGCATCGCGGTTATGATAGGTATTGTAATAGGGGCAATTTCAGGGTATTACGGCGGTATGATAGACGAGGTCTTTATGAGGTTTGTGGATTTGATGATGTGCTTCCCCACATTCTTTCTTATACTGGCGGTTATTGCCCTTCTTGAGCCGAGCATCTGGAATATCATGATAGTAATAGGTCTTACAAACTGGATGGGTATAGCCCGTCTTGTCAGGGCAGAGATACTGAGCATAAAAAACAAGGAGTTTGTCCTTGCTGCAAAGGCCCAGGGTTTTACAGAAAAAAGGATTATATTCAACCATGTCCTTCCCAATTCACTGACGCCTGTATATGTGGTGGCTACCCTTGGTATAGGCGGTGCAATACTCACAGAATCTGCACTGAGCTTTCTTGGTATAGGTGTCCAGCCGCCTACACCAAGCTGGGGAAATATCCTCACCCAGGCAAAGGACAATATAGAGGTGGCCTGGTGGCTTAGTCTCTATCCAGGCCTTGCCATATTCCTTACTGTTATGGGTTATAATCTCCTGGGCGAGGGACTGAGGGATATATTTGATCCCAGGAGGAGATACAGCGGCCTATGAAAATACCTCCATGTATTCATGCCTTGTAGGCAATAGCCATATTGGGCTTATTCTCTTACCCATAATCCCTATTACCCATGATTTTTCCCTTCACAACCTGTTTGATTAGCATTATTTTTGTTATTACAGCCCATATATGGAGGTGTTTAATATCTCATATGTGCTTTTATGACCTCTTTTTATAAACCATTCCTGTGATTTCATCATAAGTGCTGCTTTTTTTAAGGTTAAATGCCATGGCATTTGGTTTAAACAAATAATAGATTTGGAGATATCTATACACCATAGCAATTACAGTTTGGGCAACATGCCGTTTACAATTAATTATAAAAATTCTCAGAATTTTACTCGTTAAGCATCAAAGATGAGTCAAACATATTCATTATGATTCGCCGTGTATGATAAACACCGCCCAATAAAATGGGTTTGGATATTTCATCTTTATCTCACCCCGTGTTAACTGCAGCGCTTCTGCCCGTTTTTTGCCAGATTTTAAATGGCTATAAAAAATTTTCATATATTCTACCGCAGGTTCACTTGCCACCTCCCACAGACTTACCACAACTGATTTTGCCCCTGCCTGCTGAAATGCCCTTGCAAAATTTACAACCCCTTCCCCTTCAACTTCTTTTCCAACTCCAGTAACACATGCAGATAATACAACCATATCTGCATTAAGTTTCATATTGGTTACTTCACTTAATGTCAAAAATCCATCATCACCTCTATTTTCAACCTGCGAAAGAAGAATAAATGGCTCATTAATTCCCTGCACCATTCCAGGCAGAGATGCATGTGTTGCAAGATGGATGTATCTATATTTTTCAAGACCTGCATTTTTTAGGTTTGTTTCGTTTGCCATTACAAAAAGTAAAACCTGTGGTGGCTCAGGTTTTATCCCCATTATATCTGCTATCTTTCTTACTTCCTCTTCTGTCTCCGGTAGAGGTGGAAATTCTATCATCTTTTCTTTACGGTCATTATCTATTACTGCACCCCATTTTGCCTTAATTGCAAGACCCCTGAATGCATACTGATTAAGATCTGGAAACTGCATTACCTTTTTTCCCTGTGTCCATGCAATGTACCTTGGGTCATCTCTGGTGAAAACTGGATTACCCAATGCGAAAAGAGTCTTTTCTTGCGGTGTTTCTTTTAAAATTCTCTGTAGCGCCATAATGGTTGCCGAATGATAATATGCGATTGTGTATTTATCGGCCATATAAATACTATCTTTAATGCCTGATCCTTCTTTTATAATGAGTGCCTCAAAAGGCAATAACCCCAAAATTCCATCAGGCACTATGATTATACTTTCGCCTTCTTTCACCTCTTTTAATGGTTCGGAAAGGAGAGTTTCATACAACTTTTTTGCCAAATCTGTTGAAAATTTTTCTGGCTTTTTTATATTCATGGGTTCAATAAATGATTTTACCGATTCTTCAAGGGATTCCCTCGTTAATGGTATTTTAATGAGTCTTTTTACTCCGCCCTTCTTTAACACAAAAACATAGGTTGCATCGTCGGTGACTGCATATTCAAACAAAACCTCACCCTGTCTCAACGGCAAATCTTCTGCCTTGACAGGCAATGGATAATGAAGTGCTGCATATCTTGGATAATTTTTCCTCAATACCTCTATTAATTCGTCAAGTTGTTTTTTAAGCCCTTCCCTTCTTTGCTGAATTTCTTTTACTGCCTGCTCACCTTTTTTCAATGCACTGTCCCAACCGCTGTCAATATTTGAAAGCTCCTGAAGGATTCTATCCTCTGCTTCTTTTAAATTCTTCGGTATTTCTTCAGATGTTGTCTTTCTCGCAGCCCCTGCCATTGCCTCAAGAAGTGTTCTTGCCTTTGTCAGCTCGGCAAAATAAAATGCAGCAGATGCGGAATTCTGACCAAAAGACGAGAAGTTAAAAGCGCTTCTTCTTGCGCGAACCTGCCATGATGAAGCACCCGGGTCAAAAGTTATTCTACTTCCAGGAGTAAGATTAGATCCTTTTTCAGCCATCTCGGCCAAGACAGATGTAATAGCCCTGTATGGTATGAGTCTCCCATAATAGCCACCACCTGCAAAAAATTGTCCTTTTTCTACTATGGACTGTCTCATATCTTCAACTAAATTGATAGCATTCATTAAGTTCATTGCTGATTCCTGTAAAGCCCCTTTGCCTTTCAACGCCAACCCAACCTGGGTGTAATACTCGATGTGTCTATTTGGATTGTCTCTCCAGGAAGGTGGTATTTCCTTGGCAAGCCTTAAGGCATCATCATATCTGCCTGTTAGAAGATATACTTCTATTAGTCCTGGATGAAGAAGTCTATTAGGTTTAATCCTTGCCTCAAGTTTTCTTCTCTCAAGGAATATATTTTCTGCTTCTTTTAATTTTTTCTGTCTTAGATATACAGCACCGATATTATTAAGCCTTATTTCCATTAGATGGGGATTATTCAATTTTTTATCAATTTCAAGGGCCTCCTGGAGGTATCTTAGGGCATCATTGTATTTTCCTACTCTTAAAAACTCCATACCTATGTTATTCAAAACATAACTGAGAGAGGACAGTCTTTTCAGTTTCCTTTCAATCTCAAGAGATCGCTCATAATACATAATAGCCTTATCTGACCTGCCCATTTTTGCATATACATGGCCTATATTATTCATCGTGGTTGCAATTATTGGTTTGTCATTTTTCTCCGTTGCTAATTTAAGTGCCTGTTCATAATTTGAAAGAGCCTTTTCGTATTGATTTAGGTCAGAATAAAATGCCCCGAGATTATTGTATGTAATTTGCAATTCACCTTGAAAATTATTACTTTTTTGTATGTTCAGTGCTTCCAAATAATTAGAAAGAGCTTTATCTAATTTATAGAGTGCTGAATAAGCATCGCCTAAATCCCTTAATATTATAGAAATGCCTTCATAGTCTTTTGCCTGTCTTGCAACTCTTAACGCATCATCATAATAAGAAATTGACTTTTCGTATTGCCCAAGTTTTGAATAAACCCTTCCGATATTTGCAAGATTAGCGCCAATTGCCTTTTGATTTCCCTGTTCCTTTACAATCTTTAATGTTTCATTAAAACTCTGTAATGCCTTTTCGTATTTTCCGAGGAGAGAAGAGACCTTTCCTAGATAATGTAACACAATACCAAGACTATTTTTATCATTAAGTTCCTTAAAAAGCCTTGATGATTCATCAAGATAGGTATAGGCCTTTTCGTAATCTATTGCCTGACGATAATAAACTGCTCCAACATTGAAAAGTGTTGTGGCAAGAATATCTTTGTTATTAGTTTTTCGAGAAATATTCAATGCCCTTTCATAATAAGAAAGCGCCTTTAGATCATCTCCCAGCGCCTCATAAGAAGTGCCTATACCGTTGAGATTTGAAGAAGTACATTCATTATCTTTACCGCACAAAGACAGTGACTTTTCATAAAAAATAATTGCTTCTTTATACCTGCCTCCATTATATGCCTTTTCTCCCAGTTCCCATAATCTTTCTGCCTCACTCTTTGGCTGGGCAAAAAGAGCGGTACAAAACACAAACAAGATTAAGCTAAAATAGAAAATTATTGTTTTAAAAAACAGTCTTTTATTCATCGTGTTTTTTATTCCTTACACACTATATCTATTGGTAATTCAGAATAAATTGATGGTTTTACTTCATGTTGCCTTTTGTTACCACCGTCACATCACTTTCTACAAACTCTCCGGCAGTTTTATCTGCCTTGCCCACTATTTTAATACCTCTTGTCTTTTCCCCAATATCCTTTGAAAGAGTCTTTACAATATACACACCGCCTGCCTGCTCAAGATCAATCTCACCCAATTCGTTTGTGCTTGCATAAAGGATAACGTTTTCTTCTCCAAAAGGTGGTGTTACCTCAAGGTCAAACCTGTCCGGGCCTGATGGTATCTCATATAATACCCCGCCCTGAAAATAGTTTTCCTTTCTGTATGGGTTTGGCAGTATCTGGATAAGACTGCCATCAACCTGCCTGTAAATTAATCTGGCATAAAAGGGCTTGTTGCCTTTCATATAGATCTTTATCCTCTCCCCGGATTTGTATTCTTTCTTTTCTGTCCACACCTGAACATGAAGGGGTGCAGTAGGGTCATCCAGGAGCTTTTTCTGAGATACCCTCTTCATTGCCTCCTCATCAGGAATGACCTCTGCCTTTATTTTGTTCCTGTAGCAGTCTCCAACCTTTGGGGGTTCACTATCCCATTTTCCTTTTGCATCGATTATCCTTACCCTTGCATTGGAATAGGCATTTACAATATCCTTCTGCACTGCAAAGTCCTTCACCTGCGTCTCAGCCTGTATATAGGTTGATACCTGTTCAATAGCCCTTTTCTTTGCATCCTGAAGGGCCACCTCCTCTGTCTGTCTCTTTGTCCTGTCCTCACCCATACAGGCATAGCCTTCGGCTTCTACTATACTCGATGGCAAGGCAAAAAGGGGTCTGTAACTGAGGGTAAAGATTACAACCAAAAGAAAGGGGATGATTTTTCTAATATGGTTTTTCATGGATACTCCTTTTACAGGTATCTCATTATTAAAATTGTTAAAATCTTTAGCCTATAGTCTCCACTCTTTTTTTACTTGAATGCGCCGAGCTGGCATGAGCTTATCTTTATCTTTTTTGCCTCACATATTGCCGTAACAATAGGTTTTGAAATATTGAATCTCTTCGATATATTCCATGCAGATAAACAGGGCAGGCGTCCGTCAACAAGGGATGACGCAATGGCTGATTCAATCTCCGGGTTTATTGCCTCTGAAAGAACAGGTATATTTTTCTTGTTTTCATACCCGAAAAGCCCTAGCTGACATTCGATTATCCTGATTTCAAGGAGGTCAATGGTCTTGCCCACTTCATCAGGGTTTATGTTCATCTGGGTTGATATGCTGTGGGCATTGACGCATGATATCCTGTTATTTTTAGCCTTTTCCTTGACACGGGCGGCAATCTTTTGATTTAATTCACTGTCCTTTCTCTTGCCTGCATAGTTTCCAAAATCTTTATGGGTCATTTTTTCTACCTCCAGCTTTATTTGACCACACCTCTTTAGCCGCAGGCTAAACATAATCCCAAAAAATCAGTTTAGAGGCAGGGTTTATAGATCATGTCTTTATGTTATTATACATTGTTTTAAGTTTCAAGCATTAATAAATGGATGGTTGTCTCCTCTCATTGACAGGAAACTTATCTTTGAAAATCAGGGTTGAATTGTCATCCTGGAGAAATCCAGTCTGCCCCTGAATACAATATTTTCCTCCCCAGGATTGGCAAGTTTTATATAAACCTCCGGTAGACCTGTAACAGGGATGGCAATAATAAGGCTTCCAAGGGTACGCACCTTCTCTGGTGAGCTGCCTGTCCTCCATATGGAGTAGTCAGGCCCACCACCCCTGTCCTCACTTATGGCAATAAAGTCTTCTATGCTAAAAGCCTTATTTTTCAAGGACAATAGATGGCCTATCCGCCTTAACCTCTCTTTGCTACCTGGTGTACTATTCTTGTTCTCCCCTGATAAACCCGTGTCAATATAATGGTTTGTGAATGCCAATACACCGCTGTCTGTTTTTTTTACTGCAATCCTGCCTTCCGGCGCCACCTCTATCATGGCTATCAAGAATGGGTCTGCAAGCATATAAAGGGCTGGGTGACTCCTGGAAAGCATATCTTGGTTCTTCAGGACATCATCTACAGAGTTAAAGGTTTTCAATAGCCTCTCTGTAAAATCCTCGGTAGCCACATGCCTTTTTTCCTTTGGGACACCCATTGCTGAGGCATTGAATACAGCAAGGCCTTTGTCATTTATCCCCCCTATAATATAGCCGTCTGCCTCTATATCAAAGAGTCCGAATATCTTATGGCCTTTTTCAGGGGATACAAAATTCATCCGTGTTATAAGGTGAGGGGAGTTGTCCCTATTTTTTCCAATAATCGTCCCCTTTATATCTGCCTTTTCTCCAGCTACCGCCCACACAGTGCAGGCATATGGGGCTCGGGGATAACCCAGCAGGGTAACAAAAAACAGAATGAGAATAAGCCTGAGCAAATCCTCTTTTTTAAAAAAAACACGCATCTTTTGAGAGATGCTATCCATTTTCAAGCATGGCATGGGAGAAATAGCTGGCAGTAAAGGGGATCAGGTCATCAAATTTTTCTCCTACCCCTATGTATCTTATGGGTATCTTGAGGCTATGGGCAATGGGCAGTATAAACCCACCCTTTGCAGTGCCGTCAAGTTTTGTTATTACAAGGCCTGTGACATTTAATGCATCATTGAATGTCTTGGCCTGGATAATGGCATTCTGACCATTGGTGGCATCCACAACAAGGAGTATCTCCTGAGGTGCCCCATCTATCTCCTTGCTCACTACCCTCTTTATCTTCTTCATCTCCTCCATGAGATTAGTCTTTGTATGGAGCCTACCTGCTGTATCAAGGATCAATACATCAACACCCCTTGCCAGAGAGGCCTTTACTGAATCGTATGCCACAGCAGCGGGGTCTGAACCCTCTTTATGTTTAACAACATCTATATTAAGCCTCTTTGCCCACACCTCGAGCTGTTCAATGGCTGCTGCCCTGAATGTATCGCATGCACCGAGGAGCACAGATTTACCATTATCACAGAATATCTTTGCTATCTTTGCAATAGTTGTGGTCTTTCCTACCCCGTTTACACCAAGCGTCAATATTATGAACGGCCTTTTACCATCCATAGGCATGGGTGACTCAACAGGTTTGAGTATCTTTTCTATCTCCTCTGCCATGCACCTCTTTATGTCCTCTGTAGTCTTTATATGACCCCTCTTCCACCTTTCCTTGAGCCTTGTCATGAGTATCTCTGCGGTCTCAATCCCTGCATCCGCTAAAATCAGGGCCTCTTCTATCTCGTCAAATGAATCCTCATTTAAGGGCTTACCCTGAACTATCCATTCTATGCGGGTAATAAGCTGTTCCCTTGTCTTTGTAAGTCCGTTTTTTATCTTATCCAATAGTCCCATATCTCTCTATAAATCTCCCCTTATTCCGTATATCCCTTCAAAGGGACCTGTCCCTGTGTAAAATAGTTCCTCTATGCCGTTTTCATAGAAATCAATCTGTTCTATGACAAGCCTTTCGAGCCTTGCCATATCTATATCTCCGCTGTCTTTCATCATCACAATATCTGTAATTGTGGGAAGGGGATAGAGATGTTCATAGTTTTCTATGTAATCCTTTAATGCCTTCATCCCCTTTGTTTTATCCTTTTTCAATAATATTAATGCCTTATAACCGAGAAGCCTTAAGTTATGCTCATCTGCTACCTTTATCTTCTCTGCCTCTTCAATCCACCTTATGGCATCATCCATCCTTTCAGTCTTGTAGTCTATATAAGCCAGATATACAAGGGGAAGATAGTAACTTAGCTGGGCCTTTGCCCCTTGAAAATGATGCCTTGCCCTCTCATAATCATGATTTTTTAGGTATCTCTTCCCCTCCTCCATATCCTGTGAGTAGACATTAAACTGCTTGATTATAGTGCATGAGCACAGGATAATCCCCAGAAGTATTATAAGACAAAATCCCCGTGTGTTTTTTATGTCTCCGGGATGTAAGGCTTTCCGCATAGCTTGCACACCCCGTTTTCTACCACACCAATGCATGTCCCGTCGCTACAGAGGATCCTGCTGGATAGGTCTATTGTATCTTCCCCTTCCTCTCCATTACTTTTTAATCTCAAATCAGCCCCGCATAGATAGCAATAATTACCAATGGGTATTATGGCCTCACCGCATTTATTACATGTTACTGTCTCTATCTCAGCCTGACACTTTTCACAAAGCATATCTCACCTCACCTTAAGGACTTTTATTACCCTTCCTTTATCAAACTCTATATACATGGTGTCCTTATTGTCCGGTATAATCTTCCAGGATGGCCTGTAGGTCCATAGTATGGTATCAGATGTTGTCTTGCTTACCATATCAGGCTCTCCGTATCTCTGTCTAATCTGGTCCTCGTTCATAGATATTAAGGCGTTTTCCATGCCCTTTTCATCCTGTTTTTTTGTCCCCTTAAAATAGCTGCATCCAGATAGAACCAGCACTATAAGGAGTATAATATATGCCTTTACAAATAAAGGGCTTTTTTTAGTTTTCCACATTTTTTGTGGAAAACATGTGAAAAAATTGTAGGTGTATCTCAATAACCTCTTGATAATAAATGCAATTTTTGCATTTTGCCTAAGGGTTATGCAAAAAAAATTTCTAATGTTTTCAATAACTATCAAGATCCTGAGATTAAGGGATGTCGTTTTTTCCATTTCACTATATTAACACAAACACCTTTGATTATCAAAGGGTTGTGTGTGTATGTTTTTTTGACGCCTTTTTCAATCTCTCCATTATTGCCTTTCCGAGTCCCTTCTCTGGGATCCGCTCGGCGTATATAATACCCACATCTTTTTTATCCAGTTCAATAAGATAAGAGAAAAAATTTGCCGCTGCCTCCCTTAGGTCACCCTGTTCAGAGAGTATCCTCACATATCTTGAGATAACCCTTATTAAAGGTCTTTTAAAAGACAAAAAGGATGAATCTTCTGTAGCTATCTCTAAGGGTGAGTTGACAATCTTCAAGGGTTTATGGGGTGAATAGTGGTATGGGAGCGAACCCGGGGATTCGCAAACCCCTTTATCTTTTGCATCAAGGACAGGCCCTATAACATCGGATATCTCCTCTGCACTTATGGCACCGTGTCTGTTGATAAAAACACTATCATCCAGAAATGAGACTATGGTTGATTCTATGCCAAAGACGCTCTTGCCCCCGTCTAAAATAACCTCTACCCTGTCCTTTAGCATATGGGCTACATGGTCTGCCATTGTAGGGCTTATATAGCCGAAAGGATTGGCACTGGGGGCTGCAATGGGTCTATTAAGGCTCCTTATCAGCTCCTGTGCTACAGGGTGTGCAGGCATCCTGATCCCAACAGTAGATAGACCTGCTGTAACTATATCCGGGATGATGGGTCTTTTTTTTAGGATTATGGTAAGTGGGCCGGGCCAGAATCTCTCGGTGAGCAATAGTGCCTTTTTCGGCAGATTTGATGATAACTCCTCAAGCCATTCCCTCCTGTCTATATGGACTATGAGGGGGTCAAATCTGGGTCTTCTTTTTATCTCAAAAATCTTTGCCACTGCATATGGATTTAAGGCATCTGCACCGAGACCATAGACGGTCTCAGTGGGAAAGGCAACAACACCGCCTTTTTCCAGCAATTGTTTTGCCCTTAGTATGGATGAGAAATCAAGACCATTTAAGATTTCCATTGTAGGGGTATCTTTTCAAAATAAAAAAGGATTGATTGTTTAAAAAGCAGGGCTTATTTCGGTTCTATTGGTTTATCTTTGTCGTTTTCTGATTTCGGGGTCACATCAATGGCGTCAGGCTCCTTCATGCTCTTTTTAAAATTCTTTATGCCTTTACCAAGGGCGCCCCCGACATCTGCAAGTTTACCTGCACCAAATATAATCAAGACAATTACCATTATTACTATAAGCTCTGGCATTCCAAGACCGAACATCTTTCTTCTCCTTATTTAAAAATATCACCTTTGTATTTGATTAGTCAATATATTTGTTGGCTCTACTGATTTTCCTCTTGGCATAAATCAAGCCTACCACATGTAATGTGTATTATTATGGGGCTCATTTCATATATAAAATTGATGATTTCAATGGTAACCTGTAAGAGAGTGACAGGAATCAAAAAAATTATAAGATAATACTGATAAGATCTATTTTTGTAATTGAGTGAGCCACTTTTTTGCATACTCAATGGCATCATCCCTATCCCTTATCTCCCCGGATACCTGTCTCTCCTGTATCTCCATGAGACACCTGCCCACAGGTGGACCCTCTTTAAACCCAATAGACATGAGGTCATATCCGTTTATTAGCCTGGGAAGAGGCTCTTCCTGCCATTTTTTAAAGCCTTCAAATATGCCATCACAAACTGCCCTTACCTGTTCAGTGGATTCATTGTCCTCACCCCCTGAACTCCCATACATATCGCATATAGTCAAAAGAATAAGCAGTGGAGTAAGTTCCCCCATCTTGAATACAACCCGCCTTATTGCCCTCTCCGTTGTATCATTGCTACTTATAAGGAATATCCTCATATGGTTTTTTATAAGTGTTTTTATCGTCTTTATCTCCTGGGAACTGAATCTCATCCTCTCCATGATGGCTGTAGCCATCTCTTCAGAGAACCGTTCATGATAGTAAAAATGGACAGCCTTTTTGTCCTCATCGTAGGAGAATGTCTGGGCCTTTCCCAGGTCATGAAATAAAAGGGCATAACCTACCATCTGGATACCCTTTTTATCAACACTGTATATGCTGCTATACTGGGTAAGGTATCTGAATCCATCTATAGTGTGTCCCAGTGTCTCAAGCTTTAATCTCTTTTCCTCATCCAGTTTTTTCAACTCATAGAGTTCGGGAAATAATTCAAAGAGCAGGCCTGTAGACTCCATTATCTTAATGGCATCAAAGCCTCTTTGTGAAGCTATTATCTGATCGAGCTCGTATTTTATCCTCTCCTGTGCCACCTTTTTTATATGACCTTTGAGTTCAAAAATGGCATCCATAAGCCCATCATGGATCTTAAAATCATCAAGGGTGGCGAAGTGACGGACTGCCTTCAGCATCCTCAAAGGGTCATCAATGAGGTTTTCCTTTCTGATATGCCTGATTACCCTTTTTTCTATATCATCCAGCCCACCTACCATGTCTATCAAGGCATCATTCTTTATGTCATAGGCCATGGCATTTATGGTAAAGTCCCTCCTTTTTATATCCTCATCCAATGTTGTATCCATAACAGTGATGTCCATGTTTATATCATCCTTGACAATCCTGTAAGTATGGATGGGTTTTTTTCCTATGACAAAGGAATGGTTTCCTGCCAGCTCCTCGAATACCCTAATATCTTCTCCATGGGTGAGCACAAAGTCATAATCCTTTGGTATGGCGGATAGACACAACTCCCTTATAGAGCCCCCTACAAGATAGGCATGGCCTTTTATGGCCTTACCCTTTAATCCTTTTAAAAGCCTTGTTGCCCTTATCTTACCTTTTATTTCATCTATGGATAGTGTCATCTCAAACCCTATGTTTATCCTTTAAAACCAACTCGCAATAGCTCTGTATTTTTTTAAGAGGCCCCTATCTGTTACCTCATAGTCTTAAAAGTCTCTCTTTTTAACCCCCCCATACCCTCGTAGACCACCTCCATCTCCAGGGAGGTCCTTGCTATCACCCTGGCAACATCCTTTCTATTTAACCTTAGACCCTCTGTAATATTTAAAAAAAACCTCATCCTGTCTGTATATCTAACCTTTACAGGGATTGTTGTATTGAGCTGGATGAGCATCCTTGCCAGTGTATTACTGTCCATCTCTCTGAATGTAATGTCCTCAAGGTCAAGGAGGAGAAAGCCATTATCTTTTATAGCAAAGATATTGCATCCCTTCAGGTCCATATGGATTATGTCCATCCTCAAAAAACCCTTGAAAAAGCTGGCAAGCCTGTCAATAAAGACACGTCTCTCAAAGATACCCATATCTGAGTATGCCCCATCCAGGAATCTGTCCAGTTCTTCCCCTTTCCCTTTAAGGTCTTCCATGGCTATAAAACCCCAAGAAAAAAAAGAAGGGGGGTTAAAAAAGTATACCTTTGGTGTGATATTTAAACCCATGTATGCCAGAACAACACTGGACTGCCAGGCCTTTTTAAGCCTCCTCTGGTTTCTGTACAGTTTTCTTATATGGTCGGTGTATCTTAAGACCTCTGTCTTCTTGTCTGATTTCATGGTCTCCACAAATACACCATTTCCTATGGCATCCATACCCTTCATATAAAGGATATTACCCTTTTTTTCTACGATGGATGTCTCATCAAAGGCCCTGGCCTTTTTCTTCTCAACCCAGCTTATCCTCATGGCACGGATAGCAGCCTCTGTCTTTTCCCTTATACCCTCGTTTCCATACTCTTTAAAAAAAATACCCTTCTCTTTCTCTGTCATCCCTGTATAGACCATGGCAAGGCTATGGGATATATTGGATAGCTCGTCCTCCTCGGTAAAGACCTTTTTTACTGACATCTTATGGAGGTCTATAAGATACAGCTCATCGTTATAAATTATTATATTTTCAATGTGGAGGTCATTGTGTCTTATCTTATGTGCCTTTAGCTTAGCAAGCAGCCGGGCAAGCCCTTTGATGAGCACCTCCCTATCCCTTGAAATCTCAAGGCCATGGAGGAGGCTTATGCCTGGGATAAATTCCTGGATAATATAAGAGCCTGCCTTTGCTATCCCGTAACCTTTAGGTGCAGGGGTTAATATAGACAGTGCACTGAGCCTTCTGCCCATATCATATTCCTTTTTCCCCCTGGGAGCTATCTTACCCCTTATAAGACCTGAGAGACCTTTTTCTCTAAATGATTTTAGAAAAAACTGCCCTCCCTTGAAAGAAAAGACCTTATATCCCCTCCTGCTTATATCACCGGGCTTAATATCCCTCAGGCATTCTGCCATTTCATGATCATGGAGAAACCAATCTATTTCATTAATGTTTACAGGCTTCATAGGCTATCAATAAGCTCGCTTACCCTTGGCCCCCACACATGGAGGGAGTATCTGTCCGCTGCCACCTCCCTTGCTGCCATGCCCATTTTTCTTCTCAGGTCCACATCCCTGGAGAGCCCCTCTATTGCAGACCTCCATCCCTGTATATCTGACCTTAGAAAACCGTTTACACCGTCCTCTATCATCTCCTCTGTGACGCCTATCGGGTGTGTAACAGAGGGTAGGCCAGTTGCCATATACTGGATGAGTTTAAGACCGCACTTTCCTTTAGACCATATATCATCCGATAGAGGCATAACCCCTATATCAAGACTCAAAAGCGCATCTTTTTCCCTTTCCTTTGTCCACCTCTCAAATAATATGTCCCCTTTTATCTCCGGTGCCCTGTCGGCAATGACCTTGAATACCACCCCTGAGATAGACTGTCTTTCCTCCAGGATAAGCAATCTTATAATATCAAGGTATTTCAAGGTAGATGCGCTCCCTATCCAGCCTGCAATCACCTGCGTCTTTTCATTATGGGTCTTTACAGGGTAATCATTAATATCTACAACAGTGGGGACATAGAATACATTATCTTTTCTGTATTTTTTTGCCTCCTGAAGGAGGAAATGGTTTCCTGCCAGAACGAGATCAGCCCTTGACACCATATTCCTGAACTTCCTTACCCTTGTTGGGCTTATACCCCTTGAACCGAACATGACTGCATCATCAAAATCATATATGAGCCTCTTTGCTGATGCCCTTAACAGGGCAAATTTTATGGGGTCAAAAAGGAGCCTCTGTATGTAAACTGCATGGGCAGAGCGAATAGCAGGAAGGGTCTTTAAAAAAACTGTCCTTGTGGTTATAAGCTCCACCTCAAAACCCCTTTTGGCAAGATATGGGAAATACTGCTGTATCCTGTATCCCTGGGGGTTGGCATGGGTCAAAAATACTATCCTCTTCATAAAAGCCCCTCCAGCCAATCCATCAGAAGGGGGGCACACACCTGGACAGTATAATGTCCCATGACCTTTTCTCTACCTTTTCTACCCATATCAACCCTTAAACTGTAATCATCCACAAGCATGGATATGCATTCCACCCATTCATCCTTTGTAGTTGCCCATAGACCGTTTACACCATTTTCTACCACATCCCTGTTTATCCCAACAGGTGTGCACACAGATACAACACCCACACCCATATATTGGATAATCTTATAACCACACTTGCCCATGGACCACAGATCATTAAAAAGGGGCATAACACCAATATCCAGCTTCTTTAGCTCCTCTATCTCTGTCTCATATCTCCATTGAACCCTGTTCAGCTTTATATCTCTCGTCTCTATGAATGTATCGCATATTATGGTAAGGGCCACCTTATCCCTGTATCTTTTGCCAAGCCCCTCCCATACATCCTTATAGCTCTCCATATAATGGATACTCCCGTGGTCACCTATCCAGCCAATGTTTACAAAATCCCCTTCTCTGTATTCCTTCTCACTGTATCTACTGGCGTCAATGGGTGTCGGCAGTATCCTTACATCCCTGTGGTATCTCGATGCCTCGGATTTGAGAAATCCATTGCCTGCAATAACAAGGTCTGTAAATCCCAGCATCCTCTTGAAGCTCATCTGCCTCCTCCTCGAATAAGGATTTCGGGCAAGGGAGTTTCTGAACATGACAGCATCATCAAAGTCATAGACAATCTTTTTCCTCAATTGTCTTAGATAGAGAAGGACATAGATGGGCAGACGTTTCCTCTGGACAAAAACAATATCCACTGATTCAAGGCCCTTCAGGTATCTGATCCAGTCTTTTATCCCTGCAGGAAATTCCTGTACCTCATAAGGGATATGGCGGGCCTTTAAAAAGGGGAGATACTGGATAACCCTGTATCTACTTGCCGCTACATTAAAACCCTGTATAAGAAATGATACCTTCAATGGGGACTATCAAGACAAGGGGCAGGCTATATCTTCGTCAAGGTTTGAATAAATGACACCAGTGCCCTGGATTTTTATACTGTCGTATCCTGATGTCTTACCCCTCAAAAACGGGTCCATATCCTTTATATCTTTAACTGAAACGGATGAACAGCCCATGGATATAGCAGAGATTACCGTAAGGAGGATAAAAATCTTCAAAATATTCATATAAGCCCCTAATATGCCACAATGCTTTTAATGGAGTATAAATAAAGTATCCCTGCCTGTCAATAGATAAAAAATTTGACAAACATCATGGAATTGATATACTCTTTTGCGTTTTGCTATCAGACAAGGGTACGAAGGTCAAGGAACAGATGATAACAGTAAAGATAGACGATGAACGATGCAAGGGGTGTTCCCTGTGTGTAGAGTTCTGCCCCAAAGGATCCCTTTCCATCTCTGACAGGCTAAATATGAAAGGGTATTTTGTCGTCTCCTTTTCCCATGAAAAAGGTTGCACAGGGTGTGCCACATGCGCCCTTGTCTGCCCTGATGTTGCTATAGAGGTGTTCAAGAATTGAAGAGACTCATGAGTGGCAATGCTGCCCTTGGCGAGGCAGCCATCCTTTCTGGTTGCACCTGTTATTTCGGATACCCCATTACACCCCAGAATGAGCTTACAGAATACATGGCCAAGAGGATGCCGGAGGCAGGTGGTGTCTTTATCCAGTCAGAGAGCGAGATTGCAGCTATAAACATGGTACTGGGTGCCAGCGTTGCAGGGGCCAGGGCCATGACATCCTCCAGTAGCCCGGGCATCAGCCTCAAGCAAGAGGGTATATCCTATCTCGCAGCAGATGAACTCCCTGCTGTTATAGTAAATATGGTGAGGGGCGGCCCCGGCATGGGCAATATATCCCCTGCCCAGTCTGATTACCTACAGGCAACAAGGGGAGGTGGCCATGGTGATTACAGGACAATTGTCCTTGCCCCATCTTCTGTTCAGGAGCTTGCAGATATCGTCCCTGTTGCCTTTGACCTGGCAGATGCATACAGAAACCCTGTAATCATCCTCGGTGATGGTATGCTCGGTCAGATGATGGAGCCTGTAGACTTCTCTAATATAAAAAAGATAAAGGACTATCCAAAAGACTACATACTTACAGGGGCAGACAACAGGCCATCCAGGATGGTCCGATCCCTTTTATTCGACACAAAAGAGGAGGAGGAGCATAACTGGAAGCTCTACAGAAAATTTCAGAGGATAGAAAACAGCGAGGTCCGTTTTGAGACCTTTCTTATAGACGATGCAGAGATCGTTGTGGTGGCATACGGGATTGCAGCAAGGATAGCTAAGGGTGCTATAAAAAGATTAAGACAGGATAATATCAGGGCAGGGCTACTGAGGCCCATTACACTCTGGCCCTTTCCCTCGAAAAAGATAAAGGAGATTGCCAAATATATAACTGATTTCTTTGTATTCGAGATGTCCACAGGCCAGATGATAGACGATGTAAGGCTTGCACTGGAGGGCAAGGGGCATATAAGCTTCTATGGTAGACCAGGGGGGGTAATCCCTACACCCATTGAACTGGCAAGGATTGTATCAAGACACTATTTCCAGACACAGAAGGTGAGAAAACAATGAAGAAGATATATACCCGGCCTGCCTCTATGAAGGATGCCCATTTCCATTACTGCCCTGGTTGCGGTCACGGGATAATAAACCGCCTTATAACAGAGGTCATAGACGAGATGGGGTTAAGAGGCAAGGCCATATGTGTTGCCCCGGCCGGGTGCGGGATGCTTGTATATAACTACTTTGACATAGATACCCTTGAATCTGCCCATGGCAGGGGTGCTGCTGTAGCTACAGGCATAAAAAGGGTAAGGCCTGATAACCTCGTGTTCTCCTATCAGGGAGACGGGGACCTTGCCGCCATAGGGACAGCAGAGGGTTTTCACGCTGCCAACAGGGGTGAACTCATAACCGTTATATTTGTCAATAACGGTGTATACGGGATGACAGGCGGACAGATGGCACCAACAACCCTAAGACAGCAGGTCACCACAACAACGCCATCAGGCAGAAACCCTGTGAGCGCAGGTCATCCTGTAAGGGTATGCGAGGTCTTTTCAGTCCTCGACGGTACATCTTATCTTGAAAGGGTGGCGGTGAACAGCCCTTCTGGTATCAGAAAGACAAAAAAGGCAATAGCAAAGGCATTCGAGCATCAATTGAACAGGACAGGCTTTTCCCTTGTGGAGATACTATCTCCATGTCCCACAAGCTGGAAGATGAGCCCCATAGAGGCATTCAGATGGATAGATGATGTTATGGTAAAACAGTTTCCACTGGGGGTTATAAAAGAGATAAAATGCTGATAAAGACTGTATTTTCTGGTTTTGGTGGTCAGGGTGTCCTCTCCATGGGATTTACCATGGCCAATGCCGCCATGCTCGAGGGTAGATATGTAACCTACCTGCCCTCCTACGGTGTAGAGGTCAGGGGCGGGACAGCTAACTGCACTGTGGTGGTCTCTGATGAGGAGATTGCCTCTCCTGTGGCGTCAGAGCCTGAATTTGTAGTGGCCATGAACCAGCCCTCCTTTGTGAGGTTTCAGAGCATACTCCAGTCTGGTGGCCTTATATGCGTCAATTCATCCCTTGTCAATACATCTACTGCCAGGGGCGACATAGAGATACTCGCTGTGCCCACCAGCGAGCTTGCAGAGAAGCTGGGTCAGATTAGGGTTGCCAATATGGTTATGCTCGGCGCATTTATAAGGGCAAGTAACATTGTATCCTTTGATTTTTTAATAGAACACCTGCCTGAGATCCTCGGTGAGGGCAAGTCAAAACTCATAAAACTGAATAAAGATGCCCTTGAGCTTGGATATAATTTTATTAAGGAGTAAGAAGAAAAATGGTTATAAAACAGCTCTCAGTAAGCCTTGAAAATATCCCAGGTGCCCTCTCCAGATTAAGTGAACTCCTTGGCAGGGAGGGGGTAAATATAAGGGCTATATCAGTGGCAGATACATCTGATATAAGCACGGTAAGGTTTGTGGTAGATGACCCTGAAAAGGCAAAAAATATAATGAAGACAAATGGTTATTCACCTCGGGAGACAGATGTCCTGGCTGTTGAGACCCCTGACCATCCAGGCGGGCTCAATGCAGTGCTTAAGCCCTTGAAAAATGCAGGTATAAATGTCCATTACCTATATCCCCATCTCGGTAGACTGGGTGGCAATGCCATAGTTATCCTGGGGGTTGACAGGACAGAGGAGGCACAAAAGGTCCTGCAGCAGAACTGGGTCCGCACCCTTGGTAAAGAGGTATACAGCATTTAACAATACTGTAAAGGTTGATGCCTTGAATTTTTTCATAGGTTCACAAAAATTAATGTGACGTAAAGGTAAATATACAGAGGCTAATACGATCTAGAATCGCATATCTATTATAATGGTCAGATATAGGCTCTTTATTTTATCTCTTGCTTTTTTTTATCTGTGTAATCACATCAGTCATAGTAAATATCATCTATGGTTTTGATATGGGTATAAATTCCTATTTCAGAAGGCTTTTTCTTATTTTACCTGAGGCGGTCTTTGGCAGCCTATCCACAAACTCTATGTATTTTGGTATCTTGTAGCGGGCAAGCCTCTCATTCAAAAAACTATTTATATCCCCCTCATCTATTCTTTTCCCTGGCTTGAGGATAATAAATGCCTTTCCCACCTCACCCCATCTTTCATCTTCCACCCCTATAACAGCGGCATCGAGGATATCAGGGTGACTAAGGAGCGCCTTCTCCACCTCGGCCGGATAGACATTCTCCCCGCCGCTTATAAACATATCCTTTTTCCTGTCAACAATATAGACAAACCCCTCTTCGTCCATTGTGGCAAGGTCACCGGTATGGAGCCAGCTGTTTTTTATAATATCTTTCGTGAGATCAGGTCTCTCCCAGTATCCATTCATTACAACAGGGCCTTTGACTATTATCTCACCGATACCACCAGGGGGCACAGCCATACCCCTTTCATCCACAATCCTCACATCTGCATGAAAAACAGGCTTCCCCACCGAACCCATTTTTTTGTGCGCCATATCATAGGGGAGCCAGAACAGGGTTGAGGCCTCTGTAAGCCCATATATCTGGGATATAACTATACCCTTTTCATAAAAGGCCTTAAGCAGTGATGTGGATACCCTCTCGCCACCGGTATAAAAACACTTCACAGTAGATAGGTCATACCTCTCTATCTCACACTCATGGAGGATGAAATTATAGACTGTTGCAGGTAGTTCAAGGATGGTAACCCTGTATCTCTCTACTGTCTTTAATATCTCCTCTGGGCTGAATCTCCTCTGTATTATTACCGTCCCCCCCTTGTAGAGAACAGGTGCAAGCTCTACTATAAGCCCCCCGGAATGAAAAAGGGGCCTTGCAATTATGGCTATATCATGTCTTGTGAGGTCAAAATATATCCCTGCATTCAGGACATTAAAAAAGGTTTTTTTATGGGAAAGCACGGCGCCTTTTGGTAGACCTGTGGTCCCGGAGGTATACATGAGGATATGGGGGTCATTATCCCCTGTCCTGTAAGGGACATCTATCTTTTCTGCAGGTGCATTATCCATAAGGGTTTCATAGTCCTCTATCCAGTCTGGGAGGTCTATTTCTTTGCCTTTAGGTCCTGTGGCGCAGGATATACATGTCTCAACAGCCACCACATCCCTTAATTTCACTGCACTTTCTAAAAACTCCTCCTCAAATATCACAGACCTGGTCCTGCTGTCCTTTATTATAAACTCCAGTTCAGGCATGGCCAGTCTCCAGTTGAGAGGGACAAGTATACCGCCTATCTTTGATACAGCAAAGAATATCTCTACATACTGGAGGCAGTTATGGAGGAGCACTGCCACCCTGTCACCTTTTCTTATACCCTTTGCCAGCAGGATGTGGGTGAGTTTATTTATGCGCTCATTGAGGGCCCTGTAGCTATAAGGGACACCATTGGAATAGACCGCTGTCTTTTCTGGCTGTATATATGACCACCTTTCTATCCATTCACCTGTATTTATTATCCGTTCTGTCATGCCTTTATGCCTCCATTGCCATCTTTGTATACAATATTTGGCAGGGATTTACAACAAAGTTTTATAACATATGGAAAGTTAAAGGCAATTTATTATTGGGGACATCTTCTTTAATAGCCGTAGATAGTAAATCGATAATCGACAATCCATCTATTCTGTTTTAGTAGCATCTGATTTTGTAATAAAAAGCCTGTAGTCTTTATTTGAAGGAAACCCATAAGACCACCCAAGATTAGGTTTATTAAATTGAAAACTTTTGAACTATACACCTAAATAGGCATCTATTATCCTGGGGTTATGCTTGATTTCAGAGGATGGGCCCTCCATGACAATCTCTCCGTTTTCAAGGACATATGCCCTCTGGGAATGCTCCAGTGCCATGTGGGCATTCTGCTCCACCAGGATTATGGATATACTCTTCTCCCTCCTTATAAGCTCTATCAAACCAAATATCTCCCTGGTAATGATAGGCGAAAGACCCATGGAGGGTTCATCGAGGAGTAAAAGCCTGGGGTCTCCCATCAATGCCCTACCCATGGCGAGCATCTGCTGCTCGCCACCGGAGAGGGTCCCGCCGTGCTGCTTAAGCCTTTCTTTGAGCCTTGGAAATGTAGTAATGACCAGCTCAAAGAGGGTTTTTTTAAGGTGCCTGTCCTTTATGGTATATGCGCCAAGTTCGAGGTTTTCTTTGACTGTCAGGTCTGGAAATATCCTTCTACCCTCAGGGACCATAACAACCCCTGATTTTACTATCTTTTCTGGCCTTAACCTCGTTATATCACGGCCGTCAAATTCTATGTTGCCCTTTGCAGGCCTGAGAATCCCTGATACAGTCTTTAAAAGAGTGGTCTTGCCTGCCCCGTTTGCACCTATGACAGATACCAATTCACCCTGATCTGCCCATAATGATACATCCCTTAATGCGCTTATGGAGCCATAGTTTACTGTAATGCCCTGGACATTTAATAACATATGGACAGCAGCAACCCCCTTTTCACTCCATCTCCTCCCCCAGGTAAGCCTCTATAACCCTCTTGTCTTTTTTCACCTCCTGTGGTGTACCCTCCATAATCTTCTCGCCAAAATCCATCACCATAATCCTGTCTGATATATTCATAACAAGGTTCATCTGGTGCTCGATAATAGCTATGGTTACAGAGTATCTCTGCCTTATGGTCTTTATTGTCTCTGCCAGGTCTGATATCTCCTTTGGGTTCATGCCTGCCCCTGGTTCATCTATAAGTAAGAGCCTTGGCTGTGTGGATAAGGCCCTTGCCAGTTCAAGTCTCCTCTGTTCACCGTATGATAGGCTCGAGGCAGTATAGTCCTCCTTTCCTGAAAGTCCGAAGAAATCAATAAATCCCCTTGCCTTTTCCTCTGCTGTCTTCTCTGATGTTGCATATCTTTTCGTCCTGAATACTGCAGAGAAAAGATTGTAGGTTTTTTTACTCAGCAGTGAGGACATGACATTCTCCAGGACAGTAAGGTTGCTGAAGAGCCTCATGTTCTGAAATGTCCTGGCTATACCAAAATGAATCAACATATATGTTGGTGTCTTTGTTATATCATTATTCAGAAAAATTATCCTGCCATTATCAGGCCTGTATAGCCCTGTTATGAGGTTGAACATAGTTGTCTTCCCTGCACCGTTTGGCCCTATGACACTGAAGACCTCACCCTCTTCTATGTGGAAGGAGATGCGGTCCACTGCCTTGACACCGCCAAAGCTCTTCTCTAAATCTCTCACTTCAAGGATCTTCATGGCTATAAATCTATCTCCGCCTCTTTGTCATAAGACCGTAGGGCCTCCATATCATAAGGGCTATCAAAAGAAGAGGTATTACCACCCATCTCAGGTCAAGGACCTGGGCAGGGAGGACGATCCTTAGGCCCTCTATAAAACCAACCCAGATGATACTGGCATAGATTGTCCCCATAATACTGCCCATCCCGCCGATGATTACTATAATGAGGAAATCTATAGACCTCAGTATATCGAAGTTGGACGGGTGGAGAAATGAATATAAATTGGCATAGAGTGCACCACCGATACCAGCAAGTATGCAGCCGTATGTAAATGCCATGAGTTTCATATGGGTTGTATTGATACCCACTGATGTAGCTGCCAGCTCGTCGTCTTTGATACACCGCCAGAAAAGACCGTATCGGGAATGGATGAGGTTTCTTGTTATAATGACTACAAAAACCAGGAAAAAAAATACGAGTTCAAGATTGGTAATCCTCGGTATGCCCACAAAACCCCTGGAGCCACCTAGGGATTCTGCGAACTTATCCGAATTGTCGAGAAATACCCTTACAAGGGTTCCAAACCCAAGGGTTGCAATGGCAAGAAAGTCATCCCTGAGCCTCAATATTGGTATACCTATGAGATAGCCCATAATGCCTGAAACCACACCGCAGAAGACAAGTACAGGGATGAAAGGTAAGACACCTTCTATAGCCAGTATCTTGGTCAGATAGGCAGATGCATATGCACCTATGCCATAGAAAGCTGCATGACCCAGAGAAAACTGGCCTGTGTAACCATATATGACATTCAAGCCTATGGCGGTTAATGCAACGATGACAGCATAAAGGCATATCTGCTGTATATAAGGGGAAATAATATCAAAGGCAAACAGGGCCTTCATAACCAGATATAAAGAGACAGAAACCACCAAAAAGATCCTTGATTCACTGAAAAACCTCATGCCCTGTAGTCCCCTACCCCATTTGATAAAAACATGCTGTCCTCATACCTTTTCTATCCTCTTTCCCAATATCCCACTGGGTTTAAAGAGTAATACTGCAAATAGTATTATGAATATTACACCGTCCCTGAATGTAGAGGACAGGAATGCAGATACAAAGACCTCACATATGCCTATGATGAGCCCCCCGATTACTGCACCGTGGATAATGCCTATGCCACCGAGGACAGCGGCAATAAAGGATTTGATGCCCGGCATAATCCCCATGAATACATTGATCTGGGGATAGGCAATCCCATACAGGATACCGCCTACACCGGCCAGAGATGCACCGACTATAAATGTGAATGATATAATCCCGTCTATCCCTATACCCATAAGGGCTGCTGTCTCTTTATCATGGGAGACAGCTCTCATTGCCCTGCCATAGTTGGTTCTGTAGATAAGGAGATACAGAAGAAACAGGGAGACAAAGGTTATAATAAATATGATTATCTGGACGTTGGTTATGGTAAAGAGTGAGAGGTCATACCCCTTGACATCAAAGGGCCTTGGAAAGGCTATATAGTTCGGTGTAAATATGGCATTGAGGCTTAAAAAATACTCAAGGAAGAGTGATACCCCTACTGCTGTTATCAAAAGGGATATCTTGGGTGCATCCCTCAAAGGTTTATATGCTATCTTTTCAATGAGATAGCCTGCAATGGCACAGGCAAGCATGGTTATGATAAAAACGAGGTATATGGGTATGCCGAATTTTGCAATAAGGAAATATGCAACAAATGCCCCGAACATGAATATATCGCCGTGGGCAAAGTTGATAAGCCTCAGAACACCGTAGACCATGGTGTACCCAAGGGCAATAAGGGCATAGACAGCCCCGAGCTGGAGACCATTTATGCCCTGCTGTAGGACATAGCTCAATATATCCACTTTCTTTTCCTTAAGGATTTATGGTGGTCATATATCTTACTCCGTCTTTTTCCACCTTTAAAAGCACAACTGATTTTATGGCATCCCCGTTTTTGTCAAAGGTAATCCTGCCTGTGACGCCCTTGTGGTTTTTCAGGTTAACAAGGTATTTGACTATATCCTCCTGTTTTTTTGAAGGTATGCTGTCTATTGCCTTAAGGAGCATGGTGGTGGCATCATAGCTCAGGGCAGCAAAGGTATCAGGGACCATCCTGTGTTTTTCTCTGTATCTTTTAATAAATGCCTCTGAAACAGGGTCTTTTCTGTCAGGGGAATAGTGGTTGGTAAAATAACCGCCTACAATGGAGCTGCCTGCTATCTTCAGCAGTTCAGGTGAGTCCCAACCATCGCCTCCAATGAGTATGGACTTCAAACCCTTTTCCCTTATCTGCCTCGCTATAAGGGCTACCTTATTGTAATAATCCGGGAGATATATGACATCCGGTTTTTTAGTCTGGACCTTTGTGATAAGGGCAGAGAAATCCACATCGTCCTTCTGATAGGATTCATAGGCAACAATACTGCCTCCCCCTTTTGTGAATGTTGTCCTGAAATACTCCGCCAGTCCCCTTGAATAATCATTCCCTACATCATAGAGTACAGCTGCTGTCTTTACCTTAAGGTCTTTTAAAGCGAATCCCGCTGCCACTGTCCCCTGGAAGGGGTCTATAAAGCATGCCCTGAATACGTATGGTTTTCTCTTGCCTTCATGGACTGTCACCTTGGGGTTTGTTGCAGTCCCGGTTATCATGGGGACCTTGTTGCTGTTGGCTATATCGCTTACCGGGATAGATACCTTTGATGTGAGGGGCCCGCTTATGGCAAAGACCTTGTCCTGGGTGATAAGCTTTAATGCAGCATTTGCACCCTCTGTGGGGTCGTTCCTGTCATCGGCAATAACAGGCACTATTGTGTATCGACCTTTTTTTGAGTATTCCTCTATGGCTATCAGGAAACCATTCTTTGCAGACTCACCAAAGGTCTTTACATCCCCTGTTAGGGGTGCAATAAGTCCAATCTTTATAGAATCCTTTGCAAAAACAGGTGCTGCAAAAAGAATAAAAGCTGCAATGACAAGTAAAATCCTCTTCATATCACACCTCGCCTTGTGATTGTTAAATTTTTCACACATAAAAAATAATGAATAAAACAGATTTTGTAAAGGGATTATTTTTTTATCCAATCCTCATGTGAGATAAGGCCTTTTCCAAAGGTCTCTATCCAAAATTTGCATCTTTACTCACTGGCCATAAAATGTTAAATACTCTTGTCATGGAATTTACATGTGCCATACTGGCAGGCGGTGCAAGCGTAAGGATGGGCAAGGATAAGGCAACTATGGAGATAAAAAACAGGCCCCTTATAGGACACGTATATGACAGGATAAAAGGTATCTTTGACGACATAATCATTATATCCAATAACCCCCAAGTAATGAATGATGAGGGTGTCCCTGTTGTAAAAGACATTGTCCCGATCCAGAGCACATTAACAGGCATCGTCTCTGCCCTTATCCATTCCCGTAATCCATATGTATTTATCGTTGCCTGTGATATGCCCAATATATCCACAGATGGTATTAGATACATGCTGGAAAACATAAAAGGAGAAGACATAATCATCCCGAGGATAGATAAAGGCTTTGAGCCCCTCCATGCTATATACAGCAGGTCTTGCATTACATATATGCTCAGGCTTCTCGAGAAAAGGGATTTCAGGATATCCTCTGTATTTTCTTATGTCCAGGTAAAGGTCATAGAGGACAACCCTCATTTCTATCATAAAGGCAGGTCTGTATTTATAAATATCAACAGGATGGAGGATCTAAACCTTTTAGATGACCTATGGACACCATAGACACCATTGAAAAACATCATTTAAACCCAGTAACCCCGGGCAAGACAACCATCAGGTATATGAAAAAAAGGGATATAACTGAAATCCTCGAGATAGAGAGGCAATCCTTTATATCGCCCTGGACAGCCCCCATGTTTTTCGAATCCATGTCATCACCCATATACAAAAATTTTGTGATAGAGAGAGACAGCATGGTTATAGGTTATATTATGCTTTATTCTGTCCTGGATGAGGCCCACATAACCAACTTTGCCATAAGGCCATCTCACAGAAAAAAAGGCTATGGCACCAGGCTCCTTTCTTTTGCCATTGATTATTACAAGAAAAAAGGTGTTACAGACTATTTCCTTGAGGTAAGGGAAAAGAATCACGATGCTATTAATCTCTACAGGTCATTTAATTTTATGGTTGTAGGTAAGAGAAAAAGATATTATTCTGATACCAATGAAGATGCCCTTATCATGCATCTTTCTCTCAGATGAAATACTAAGGATAGAAGGGTTGAAAAAGATATAACGGTCTGAAAAATGGATGACATAGAGGCAAAGATAATAACAAACAGGAATATAGTAAAGGACTACTTCCTCTTAAGGCTCAGACTTGCAAGACCATTGGGCACGGTAGTGCCAGGACAGTTTGTAATGCTTAAGATCCCGGGCAACACAGTATTTTTACGGAGGCCCTTCAGCATATATGATTATAAAAGGGATGTCATGAGCATCATGTATAAGGTAAAGGGGAGCGGCACTTTAGCCCTGAGCAATGCAGTAAAAGGGGACAGCACAATGGTACTCGGCCCCTTGGGAAGGGGTTTTAATATATACAATAAGCCCAATCATATAGTTGTTGCCGGTGGTATAGGCATTGCCGGTGTCCATCTCCTTATAAAAAAAATAAAGGCAAATGCCCATGTCTTTTACGGTTGTACAGATGAAAAGGAGCTTTTGCTACTCAATGATCTAAAAATGCAGGATAAATATATATCCACCATAGATGGCTCATATGGTTATAAGGGAAATGTAATTGACCTATTCAGAACCCGTCTAAAAGATTATAATGCCAGGGATACCCAGGTATACGCCTGTGGGCCTGAAGGCATGCTCAAGGGACTTAAACATGCCCTGGAAAGCCATAGAGCCCCATGTCAGGTCCTTGTTGAAGAGAGGATGGCATGCGGGTTAGGCCTATGTTTTGGTTGTGTAAAAAAGACCCTTGATGAAAAAGAGCCTTATAAAAGGGTATGCAAGGAGGGACCTGTTTTTAATCTATGGCAGATTTGTCTGTAAACCTGTTCCATAATATGCTTAAAAACCCTGTTATGAACGCATCAGGGACATTAGGTTATGGTGTTGAGATAGAGCCACTCTGGAAGGTGGAGACAATGGGTGCATATGTCACCAAAGGTCTCTCCCTGATGCCCCATCAAGGCAACCCCACACCCAGGGTATGGGAGGTAAGATGGGGCATGATAAACAGTATAGGGCTACAGAATATAGGGGTGGAGGCATTTTTTAGAGATTACATGCCCTTTTTTGAGCAAAAAAATATGCCTGTAATCGTTAACTTCTTTGGGTTTACAGAGGATGAATATATCCAGTGTGCAAAAAATATAGTGCCCCACAGGCTCATAATAGGTCTTGAGATGAACCTCTCATGCCCCAACATAAAAGCAGGGGGCATAAGCTTTGGAAAAGAGCCAGAGGCTGTCCGTAGGCTTATAGACAGGGTAAAATCTTCAACCAACATACCTGTTATTGCCAAGCTTACCCCGGAGGTAGATAACATCGCAGATATTGCCCAGGCAGCATATGAAGGTGGTGCAGATGGCCTGACCCTCATAAATACCCTCCCCGGGGCATGTATAGATACACATGAAAGGGCGTTTAAAATCAGGGGGGGTATGTCAGGGCCATCCCTTAAACCTGTGGCAATAAAGGCAATATACGAATGCAGAAAGAGGGTCCCCATACCCATAATAGGTGCCGGAGGGATAATGGATTATGAGGACTGTCTCTCATTTTTCATGGCAGGGGCTACTGCAATCCAGGTCGGGACTGCCACATTTGTAGACCCTTTTGCTATACCGAAGATCATACAAGACCTGGGGGACTTTCTTGACAAAAATGGCTGGGATTCTGTAATTGATTTAATCGGTGCAGCATGCACGTAACAATAATGAATTGCTCTGAGGGCATCCCCTCCACTAAAGCGGGATGGATTCTGTTTTTTTGTCTGTAGTTTATAGTCTATTGACTATAGTCTGCATATGTGGCACATCCGTGGGGACCCCTGGGGTTATGGATTTTAGGTATTAAGGTTATATGGAAAAATCCTTGAGAAAAAAACAAGATGACCAAAATACACTTATAAGGTCTATCAAAGATAAGCTCGGCATCCCGAATATTATCGCACGCATACTCTTATCAAGGGGTATCACAACGCCGGAAGAGGCAGAGGCCTTTCTCTTCCCCAGATTAAAAGACCTGTCTGACCCATTCCAGCTCCCTGATATAGAAAAGGGTATCCATGTCCTCATAGAGACTATAAAAAAAAGGGGGAGGATATGTATATACGGAGACTATGACTCAGACGGCGTAACATCCTCTGCCCTCATGTATAATTTTCTGAAAAAACTCAATCTATCTCCATCTGTCTATATCCCTGACAGAAAAGAGGGTTATGGATTGAATATGGAGGCAATAAAAAGACTTAAGGCAGATAAAACTGATTTGATTATCTGTCTTGACTGTGGTTCTTCAAATTTGGAAGAGGTTAAGTTTGCCGAGGAACTGGGGATAAAGGTCATTATAATAGACCATCATGAGGTCTTGGGGCATCTACCTCCTGCCAGGGCTGTTGTAAACCCGAAAAGGGGAGATTCTCGGTTCAAAACAAGGGAGCTTGCAGCCTGTGGTGTGACCTTCTTTTTTCTCTGGGGATTAAGAAGGATTATCCACGATAAAGGTCTCATGGGGGAACAGATAAACCTGAAAAACGAGCTTGACCTTGTAACCTTGGGGACTATAGGTGATATGGTGCCCCTTGTAGGTGATAATAGGGTACTGACAAAGATAGGTTTAGAGACCATGAGGGAAAAACCAAGGCAATGGCTAAAGACCTTCTATAAAGAGAATATGCTCCCAGGGTCTAAACTTAATGAATTTGCTCTAAATTTCATTATAATACCAAGGATTAATGCTGCAGGAAGGGTATCAGACCCTGAGGAGGCATTTAATTTCCTTATATCAGAGAGGGAGTCAGAATCTACAAGGCTCCTTAATACACTCCATAATGCCAATAGCTTGAGACAACAGTTAGGCGAGAGGATAATGAAAGAGTGTAGAGAGGAGATAGAAAGGTGCGGCCTACACAGGAGGAACTCCATTGTCCTTTGCAAAAAAGACTGGCACATAGGTGTAATAGGTATTGTTGCACAAAAACTTGCAGAGATATACGGTAAGCCATCCCTGGTAATGACAGAGGTGGATGGCATATTCAAGGGCTCCGGGAGGGGGACTGAGGACATCAATCTTTACAACACCATATCTTCTCTCTCCAATCTCCTGATTAGGTTTGGAGGCCACAGGTTTGCATGCGGATTCTCCTTGAGAAAGGAAAACCTCGAGCTATTCAGGGATGCCTTTGATGATGCCCTTGATGGCAGGTCAGGGCTAAAAAACAAAGAGGCGGCCTTTGATACATCTGCTGACTTTGAAGAGCTGACAATGGATTTTGTAAACATTTTAGATATAATGTCACCATTTGGCATAGGCAATCCAAGGCCTTCCATATTACTTAAGCCCACAAGTATAACCATGGCAGGGGGTAGTCGCATAAAGGTTACAGACAGAAACTCCATATCCTGGTATGGCTATATACAAAACGGCTTAAAGATACCCGAAAAAAAATCTGATTGTATAAGCATCATAGCAAACCCTGTGATAAAGGAAGAGATGGGCAATAAATTCATAAATTTAAACATAAAGGCCATATTAGGGGATTGAGACAGGGAAACTGTGCATTCCTTTATGGGTTCGAAAAAATTCTACACTCGATATAAATACTCAAGACCCCTACAAAGTCCTGCAAAGGTCTTGAAATGCATGGAAACTGGTTATTAATAATGGGCTTAAAGATATTGCCCAGGGTAGGAGACCTTTTTCAAGGTCTCCATTTACTGTTTTTTATGCTAAAGCCAAGAAACCTGCTGCCTATCAGACACCTACACCGAGCATGCCATTGGAGACATAGCTCGCCTCTGTCATGGTTACAGATTGGTCGTCTATCTCACTCTCTATACTGGCAGCCAGTGCCCTAAGTTGTGAGGCCATCTTCACCCCTGTAGAAAATGGGTCACGGGCAGTCTGGAGTCGTTCCTTTGCTATCTTCTCGAGATTTGCAAGGGCATCTGTGAAAAGTTTCTCGTTTTTATCTTTTGTCTTCCTTTCCCTTGGTTTTCTAACTGTCTTTTCTGATTTTGTTGCCATGAAAACCCCCCTTATTTTTTTATTTTCTTTTGCTTTTATCATTAAAAGGCATTATGACCATAAACATATTTAATCTCTATTATAGCCTCCATATCCTTTTAGTCAAGAGATATTTAGCTATTATATAGAGAGGGCTTTTTAAAAAGCCTCAAATACCGTATTATCTGCCCCTCACAAAACCCTTATTCTCCAGGTCTTCTATGGCATCATATATATGGCCGTGAAGCTCCATATCATTTTTATACAGGATAAACGCACCCTGTTCTATATCACCGGATAATGGCTCTATATGTATCCCATGACCTTTAAACCTCTCTATATTTTTTCTTCTATAACCAAATACATGGGGTATATCCCTTTTATTTACCATTACCTTTATATTGCCCTTCAGCCCCTGCCTCTTTGCCTTTGTGAGTATGGCAATATAAAAACCCTCTGACTTCACAATACTACCAAAGGCAGGGTGATAAAAACCCCCTTTAATCTTTTCCTTGATTATCTCGTTGTCTGTCAGCCCCATCTTAACCACCTTGATATGATGGTAAAGGGCATTGAGGTAAATATAGAGAGACCTTAATACTGCGTCCTCAAACCCCAAAGGGATAAACCTGCCCTCTTTATAATCTATCCAGAGGGGTGTCCCTTCTATGATGGCAAGGGGGTATATCCTGATATAATCAGGATGGAGCATTATTATATTATCTACTGTCCTTATTGTGTCTTCTACGCTCTCATGGGGCAGACCTACCATCACCTGAAGGGCAAGGCAAAAACCTTCCTGTTTTAATCTCTTATATGCCCTGTAGAGGTCTTCTACTGTATGACCCCTGTTTAGTTTTCTGAGTATATCATCGTTGAATGTGGGTATACCCAGCTCGATAACCGTTACATTATTTCTTTTAAGTATCGATATAACCTCATCGTCAAGGGGAACAGGTTTTGTGGAGACCCTGAAGTTTGTTATCTCATCTCGGTATTCATAAAAACAGGAGAAAATGGTATTTAATAGAGAAGGTTCTATCCCAAATATATTACCGCCATAGAGCCCCACCTCATAACCCGACTTACCATGGGAAAGGGCATTTTCTATCATCTCTTTTGGGTTTACCCTGTCTATCTCAGTTATATAGATCTGGTCACAGTATGTGCATCTTTGTCCACAGCCAAGATGGGGTAAAAAAACAGGGCATATCATAGTAAAACCTCTTTTAGTCTATAACTTATAGTTTTCAATTTCAAACAAATTGAGACGACCCATAGCCTGCTTTACTTTAACCTCCTCCTCTGTTACAATAACCCGAAACATCCATGGCTATAAAAAGACTCATTTTATTGATACCCCTTGTCCTGATATGTCTTGCCTGCACCAGGTCAAAGGATCCAAAACTCTACGATGATGTGGGGGTACCTGCATACGGCGACACCATCATAACCGCATCTATAGGAGAGCCATCGAACCTCATACCCATCCTTGCCACTGACAGCCCATCCCATGAGGTAGCATCTTTTATCTATAATGGCCTTGTAAAATATGATAAGGATCTCAAGATAATAGGGAGCCTTGCTGAGTCGTGGGATATCTCAAAGGACAACCTATCCATTACATTCCACCTGAGAAAGGACGTAAAGTGGCACGATAACACACCTTTTACAGCCCACGATGTAATGTTTACCTATAGACTCATTACAGACCCCAAGACACCTACTGCATATGCCGGTGATTTTCTACTTGTAAAAGAGGCAAAGGTCTTAGATGACTATACCTTTAAGGTAACCTATGATAAGCCCTTTGCCCCGGGGCTTATAAGCTGGTCAACAGCCATACTGCCGAGGCACCTCCTGGAGGGTCAGGATGTAACAAAATCGCCCCTATCCAGAAGACCAATAGGCACAGGTCCTTATAAATTCCAGGAGTGGATCCCCGGGGAGAGGATTGTCCTTACAGCCAACAAAGACTACTTTGAGGGAAGCCCTTATATCAGCCGTTATATAATGAGGATAATACCAGATACTGCAACCATGTTTCTCGAACTGAAAAGATATGGGATAGACATGATGGGTCTTACCCCGCTTCAGGCAGTAAGACAGACAGACTACCCTGCCTTTAAAAGGGAATTCAACAAATTCAGGTATCTCTCCTTTACCTATGTATATCTCGGATATAATCTGAAACATCAATTTTTTAAGGATAAGAGGGTAAGACAGGCGATAAGTTACGGGATAGATAAAAAAGAGATTATAGATGGGATACTCCTCGGTCAGGGGGTTGAGGCAGACGGGCCTTATAAACCAGATATGTGGGCATACAATGGGGGGGTAAAAAAATATCCCTATGACAGAGAAAAGGCAATGATGCTCCTCAAAGAGGCAGGTTTTAATAGAGGGGCTGACAATATCCTATATAAAGATGGCGCCCCCTTTGAGTTTACCATCCTGGTCAATCAGGGCAATGATGTAAGGATAAGGTGTGCTGAGCTCATTCAGAAGAGGCTTGCAGACCTGGGGATAAAGGTAAAGATAAGGGTAATAGAGTGGGCAAGCTTTATAAATGAATTTATAGACAAGAGGAATTTTGAGGCGGTAATCCTTGGATGGAGTATACCCAATGACCCTGATATATTCGATATCTGGCACTCCTCAAAGCAGGGAAAGAAGGAATTGAATTTCATATCCTTTGAAAACAAAGAGGTAGACGAACTCCTTGTCAGGGCAAGACACACCCTGAACATGGAGGAGAGAAAAAGATACTACCACAGGATACAGGAGATACTTGCCGAGGAACAGCCATATACATTTCTCTTTGTGCCATACGCCAATGTGACAATACACAAGCGTTTTAAGGGCATAGAGCCGGCACCTGCAGGTCTCATGTATGACTTCATAAAATGGTATGTCCCGGAAAAACAGATGAGGTATAGATAATGCTCCGCTATCTCATAAAAAGGCTGCTCTTTATGATCCCCATGCTGCTGGGTATCACCCTTATATCCTTTATAGTAATCCATCTCACGCCCGGAGAGCCAGGGGTTATAGAATCAGAGATGAATCCCAAGGTTACAAAAGAGGTGAGGGAGAGAATAAGGGCATACTACGGCCTTGATAAGCCACTACACGTCCAGTATTACATGTGGCTTAAAAGGATTATGAGGCTGGATTTCGGTATATCCTTTGCATCAGACAGGAGACCTGTTATCGACAAGATAAAGGAGAGGATACCTGTAACAGTATCCATCAACCTCATATCTATGGTCCTCATCTTTATCATAGGGATACCCATAGGCATCTACTGTGCAAAGCACAAGGATACCACCATTGATAAGGCACTTACCGCCTTTGTTTTTGCTGGCTATGCAGCCCCAACCTTCTGGCTTGCCCTTCTACTTATGATGTTTTTCGGGGTATATCTTGAGTGGCTACCCATCTCCGGTCTTAAATCCTTTAATTTCAATGAATTATCATTTATGGGAAAGATACTGGATATTGCCCAGCACCTCATCCTCCCTGTGTGCATATCTGCCTTTGGTGGTCTGGCCGGTATATCAAGATACATGAAGAGCAGCCTCCTTGAGGTATTAAGACAGGAATATATCACCACTGCCTATGCAAAGGGTCTCCCCGAGGATGTGGTCCTGAAAAAACATGCCTTAAGAAATGCCCTTCTGCCTGTAATAACCATAATAGGGCTTTCAGTCCCGGGGCTCATAGGGGGCAGCGTAATATTTGAGAGCATCTTCTCCATCCCAGGGATGGGGCAGCTTTTCTATATGAGCGTCATGTCCAGGGATTATCCCACAATCATGGGCATACTCGTCATAGGTGCATTCTTGACCCTTTTAGGGAATCTCATCTCTGACATACTCTATGCAATGGCTGACCCGAGGATAAGAATAGGATAAGGTGGTGGAGCAGACAGGCCCCATAGATGTCCATATACATGGCATAGCCGGGTTTGACACCAAAGACCCATCCCCAGAAGACATTATCAGGATAGCTCAGATTTTGGCAGAAAACGGGGTCTCAGGGTTTTTACCCACAGTATATCCCGGTTCTATCAATAACATGAGAAAAGACATGGAGAATATAAAAAAGGCCATGTTGCTACAGAGGTCAAGGGGCGAGAGAGAAGGTGCAAAGATCCTCGGTATCCACATGGAGGGCCCATTTCTTAATCCATCAAGGTGTGGTGCCCTTGATGCAGGGTCATTTCTTGTTCCTACAGAATACAACCTGAAAAGACTTATCGAGGGCTTTGAGGATACTATAAGGGTCATCACCATTGCCCCTGAGATAGATGGTGCATTGAGCCTTATAAAAAAGATTAGTGACATGGGGATTATCGTCAGCATGGGTCATTCTGATGCTACATACAAAGATGCAGAGGCAGGATTTAATGCCGGTGCCAGGGGCATAACCCATATATTCAATGCCATGAGGGGTATACACCACAGGGAGCCTGGGATTGCAGGCTTTGGTTTACTTAACCCCCATGTTTATGTTGAGCTTATAGCAGACCCCTTTCACATCCATATAAAGGCTATAGAGATGGTCTTTAAGATAAAGGATTCAAGCCGTATAATCATAGTCTCTGATTCAGTGAAGGCTACAGGGATTTTGTCCCCTGTATCCGACAAAAACAGTATTTTGCAGGGTGGCTCCATGACCATTACAGGTTCTGCAGATGGTCTAATAGGCTCAGGGTTTGAGAAAGATACGGTCATAAGATGCATCCAGGATAACCCTGTAAGGTATCTCACATTAGACTGAGGGTGTGCTTTTGAGGTTACTCAGGATAGGTTCCACCAATAAAAACTTTTGAAAAGGGCTTAAAATTATGTTGTAAAGTCATATCACATTTTGTAGATTAGCAATATGCATTGAAAAAAAACTTAGGGGGAGATGGATATGCCTAAAACCTCAAAAATATTAATAACCTTTATTCTGGCTTTTATCTTTATGGCCACAGTGGTTTGGATCGCTATGGCCCAGCAGACTCAAAAATCAGCTGCCATTTTAAAACCCGGGACGCTTGCAGAGATCCACAAGGCAAAAGAGATTACATGTAAGCAATGTCATGGCGACAGCCTGAAGGTGGACGATAACGAAAAGGTGGTGAATCAACCCTGTATTAAATGTCACGGGACACTTGAAGAGGTTGCAAAAAAAGATAAAGGTCATATAAATGCCCATAAATCTCACCTGGGAGAGATAAGCTGCACAGTTTGTCATTACGGGCATACGGCATCCAAGGTATATTGTCTTAAGTGTCATGGATTTGATATGCAGATACCTGGCAGCAATACCGATAAGAAGGAAAGACAGGCAAAAATAAAAAAGGATGAGGCAAAGGATAAAACAGATGTAGTGGTAATAGGTGCAGGGGCAGCAGGTTTTACAGCTGCCATAACTGCCCATGATGCCGGGGCAAAGGTAATACTTCTTGAAAAGCAGCCCATCACAGGCGGGAACAGTATGCTTGCCGCTGGTGGCATGAATGCAGCCAACACAAAAATCCAGGCAAAAAAAGGCGTAAAAGACAGTGCAGAACTTATGTTTAATGATACCATGAAAGGGGGTAAGAATACCAATAACCCTGAATTAGTAAAAATACTTGCAGAAAGGTCTGCTGAATCCATTGATTGGCTTATCTCTATAGGTGCTGATATGAATGACCTTGGAAGGCTTGCAGGGGCAAGCGTAGAGAGGTCACATCGCCCTACAGGTGGTGCAGTGGTTGGTGCACACCTCATAAATGTTTTAAGAAAAAATGCATCTGACAGAAATATAGATGTCAGGGTAAACAGTAATGTCCTCCAGATATTGAGAGACCAAAAAGGCAGGGTAACAGGGGTCCAGGTAGAAGGTAAGCACCGTGGTATCTATATCATAGAGGCAAAGGCGGTAATTGTGGCATCAGGTGGCTTCTCTGCTAATGCAACTATGGTAGAGTCCTACCGTCCAGAGTTTAAAGGCATGACAACATCTAATCAGCCAGGAGCTACCGGGGATGGGATTAAACTGGGAGAGACCATAGGTGCCCAGGTTATTGATATGAAAGATATACAGATACACCCCACTATCGCAGCAGGCAGCAAGATACTCATAACAGAGGCTGTTAGGGGAAACGGTGCAATACTTGTCAATAAAGACGGGAAAAGATTTGTCAATGAACTGACCACAAGGGATGCTGCGTCGGCAGCTATCTTAAAACAGAGAGACAAGGTTGCATATCTCATATTCGATGAAAATATAAGAAAAAGTCTTAAACAGATAGAAGGATACATACACCTTGAACTGGTCAAGGAAGGACAGACACTAAAGGAGCTGGCCTCTGCAGTTGGCATGCCAGCAGATAATCTCGAGGCCACAATAGAGGCATATAATAAGGCATTTGACACAAAAAATGACGAGGAGTTTAAAAGGCCAAATATGCCAAGGCCAATAAGAACACCTAAATTTTATGCCATAGCTGTTCAACCGGGCATACATTATACTATGGGTGGATTAAAGATAGACGGATTGACCCGTGTCATAGGCAAAGATGGTAAGCCCATAGAGGGACTTTTTGCAGCAGGGGAGGTAACAGGAGGGGTTCATGGTGCAAACCGTCTCGGAGGCAATTCCATATCTGAAACAATCACCTTTGGTCGTATTGCCGGGACTAATGCAGCAAGATATGCAGTAAAAGATAATAAGTAAGAGACCCAATGGTCTCTTACTCCGGGGATATCCCCCACTAAGGCGAGATTTTGGTTTTATAAGTCTATAGCTTTAGCCTGTGGTCTATAGTCTATTAACACCTATGAGGTTATCCCTGCGATTTATAATTTAGGCAGTATTTTGGTTCTGGCTCATCTCGTCCAGTATCTTAACGAGGTCAAAGCCCCAGAGCTTGCTCCCCTGTTTAAAAAACATGCCCGGTGAAAGCCTGATTACGCTCCCTTCCTTTGTAATTATATCTGATATCTTTGCAACAACCCAGGAGCCATCTGGCTGCTTTTTGAAATCTCCAATATTAATTGTGGTAATCTCGTCCATATGCATATCCTCCATCTTTTATCACAATTATATTGTTTTTTTTAATATTAATAATCACTGACAGCGTTAAAGTCAAGAAAAAACAAAATATGCATCCTTTTACAAAAAAACTTAATTAAATCTAAAAAAAGCCGAAAATAATATTAAAACTAAATGAGGGGATTATATTGTTATGAAACAAATCAAAGCAACTAATCTAAAAAAACAGGCAATAACAGCACCGATAGTCTCTACTATTCTACTTATCTCACTTGGTATTTTTTCTTTTTTCTGGCTTACAGGGCAAAAGACACTGACAGAGACCCTGGTCTTTTTTTCCATACTCGCTGCCCTTGTTATAGTAATAGCCATTATTGGTTTTTACATGGCCAATACCATATACGCATCCATAAAAGATTTTGAGGATGCTATCAAAGAGGTGTCTAAGGGTAATTTTGCAATTACTATGGATAAATATTCGGATAATGGCATTGACGAGATTGAAAACGATTTTCATTCCCTCCTCCAGATGCTCAACGAAACCATTAATCAACTTTCTGAAAAAATTAATAAGATATCCTTTGCATCCAATACCCTTGAGGAGACATCAAAGCAGATGAGCAAGGGCATTGACGAAATAACAAAACAGATAAACTCTGTGGCTGCTGCCAGTGAAGAGATGTCCACTACCTCAGGGGAGATTGCCAGAAACTGTGTAATCGCTGCCCAGAGTTCAGAGACAGCAAGTCGCTCAGCTATCAATGGTGAGAATATAATCCAGGGTATAATTGTTGCAATGAACAGGATAGGTGAACGTGTTAAAGAATCTGCAAAGATAATTAAAAGTCTTGGCGAAAGGTCGGATCAGATAGGCGAGATAGCAGCCATTATAGATGAGATAGCAGACCAGACAAACCTCCTTGCCCTAAATGCAGCCATAGAGGCAGCCAGGGCAGGGGAACACGGTAGGGGCTTTGCCGTGGTTGCCGACGAGGTGAGAAAGCTTGCAGAGAGGACATCCAAGGCAACAAAAGATATAGGTATAACCATAAAGACCATGCAGTCTGAGACAAAGGCTGCTGTTGCATCTATGGAGGACGGTGTAAAGGAGGCGGAAAAAGGCGCAGAGGAGACTGATAAATCAGGGGGCACACTCAAGGAAATACTCCACCAGATAAACAACCTCGCTGCACAGATTAATCAGATAGCTGTTGCGTCGGAACAACAGACCGCCACAACCAATGAGATCTCCAATAATATTCAAGGGATTTCAAAGATCATGGAACTGGCTCACAAAAACACTCAGGATAATGTGGAGTCATCCAGACAGATAGCAGAACTTTCTATTGATCTAAACAAGATACTTAAACGATTCAAGCTCAGAAAAGATACAGGAAGCCAGGACAATCTTGGTACAGCAGAAGAGGCAGAGCAACTGGTCCACAAGGCTGTTCAGTATCTAAAACAGCACGGAAGGGAAAGGGCATTCCAGGAGTTCAACAATAAAACAGGGCAATTTATTAACAAAGACCTCTATATCTATGTTGTCGATAGCCATGGATTGACATTGGCTAATGGGGGCAATCCTGCCCTGGTAGGCAAAGAGATGTTTGATTTAAAGGATGCAGAAGGAAAATATTTTATAAGGGAGATAATAGATACCGGGATGAAACAGGGAAAAGGATGGGTAGAATATAAATGGCTTAACCCTGCTACAGGGAAGGTCATGTCTAAATCAGCATACTGTGAGCGTTTTGGTGACCTCTTCTTCGGTTGTGGTGTATACAAATAAAAGACCTTAATAGCATTAAAAACCTTGCCCCCTGATAGTATACATAAAGAGCGATGAATAGCCATGCATCAAACATATCCATAGAATCCCCTATCACAACAGATAAACACCACACTGAAGAGTCCTTTGCAAGGATTGCTGTATTATTTACAGATATTGTAGGCTCCACCGAGTTTTTTAAGAACTACGGTGACAAGCAGGGCAGACAGATGCTCAGGCATCATTACAATATTGCCACATCCATAATCTCCCGCTTTAACGGCCGTGTCCTTAAATTTATCGGTGATTCAATAATGGCCTCCTTTGATGACCCGGCAGATGCCTTAAAGGCAGCCATCTTCCTCCAAAAGAAGATACAAATACACAACAAAAAAGGGGGATTGATAACGCAAACCCATATAAGGGTAGGGATTCACTATGGCAATGTTATTGTAGGAAAAGGTGATATCTATGGGGATGTTGTCAATGTGGCATCAAAGCTAACAAATATTGCAAAGGGCGATGAAATCTATATATCTAATGAGGTCTATGAACATGTTAAGGGTCTTAAGTCAATAAACTTTGAATCACCTACCGGGATAGATAAAAAAAACATACCCGAAGACCTTGTTTTTTTTAGGGTATACTGGGATGAGGACCTTGAGTTTGACCCTGAAGAGGGTACTGTAATATTTATCCATCCCCTTCTTATAACAAGCGACTTGAGGTTTATGGACGTATGGAGTGAATTCATAGGATCTGAACATAATAGCCTTAAAAATAGGATAAAGAAGAAAAGGGTTTTCCCTGACCGCTCAATAGCTTTTTATATTGCAGACCCTCCGGATACCATAGATACTGCAAAAAAAATAATAGATATGCTTTTAGATAAAATAAACCAAAAAAACGATATAGGTATCCTACCCTTTCAGGTAGCCATAGGCACAGCATACAGGATTCCAGATGAAGAAGATCTGCCCGAATGGTTTAGAGTTTGTCTTGGGGATATGAACCCAGGATATATATATATCTCTGGGGATGCATATTTTCATTTAGACAATATAGAAGAGGTGTCCTTGCAAAAAATCTCTTTTGAGGCAGGTTCTAAGAGATTTTATAGATTTGCATATCCTTTAAAACAAGGTGATTTTCTGATAAGCCCGTTTCCCTATAGCTATGTCCTTATTGCAGGACCTAACAAACCATGTTTTTACTGTGGTAGCAAAGGGCATAGGGCTATAGAATGCCCTTCAAAAGACCTGTCTGACTATACCAACTCTACAGAAAAACTTGGCTATTATACCATAGAGGAGATAAACAGCCTCTTTTTGAAGACAGTTTTAAGCCAAGGAGATATGAATAGATATGAGGAATACAGGTCAAAAGAACAGTTAAAGATAGCCTATGAGGTCTTTTTTGAGCTAACAAGGGTCTATCAGCTCCGATTCTTCAGGACCATATGGAATATTGAAACTACCAACTGGCTTAAAATAAAGGCACAACAAAACAGTGGAGAGGGTGGCCTTATATGGCTTGCCCAGGATTCTATCCGTGTGTCTGAACTCGAAAAGGCAGAATCATTGCTTAAAAAGGCAACAGAAGAAAATCATGATAATTTCAGGCTATACTGTGCCTATGGTTATTTGTGTATAGAAAAAGAGGATATCCATGGTGCTGAAAATTATTTCAAAAAGGCGCTTTTTTATACGAAAAACAGCGGTCATAAGATATTCATAGGTCTGCTTCTTGCCCGTCTCTATCTTTTAAGCGAAAGGCTTGACATGGCATCCAGGGTAATAGGGGATATAATAATTGAAGACCCTTTATGTGTAGATGCAGTCTATCTGGACATCATAATAAAATTTCATCAGGGCAAAGAATCAAAGGCATTGCAACAGCTTGAAGCCCTTATAAAAAACTGCAGGATTTTTTTTATATATGCATATATCGATTATGAGCTCTTTCCCTACAGACACATAATAGCAGAGAGGCTTGACAGTGTTTTTAAAATGGCAAAGACCGATGCAGAAGGGTCTTTTAGGATTGCCGAGGAAGAGTTTAACAGCATTAAAGATATATCTGATAATCATACGGTCTCGGATATAGAGGCATTATTCCTGAAGATAAAAAATGCCCTTTCACAGGATAGCTATTTTGGTTATTTAGATACCAAAGACCTTGCAGGTTCTATCATATCGAGATGCAGGAATATCTTGATGGAGAGGAGGAAAAAAATAAATATAGATCTCCATGGGATTTTCATTCGCATCAAAAAAGGGTTTGAGTTTCTCGATAAATATAGATACAAAAGATTTTCAGTTTCCTGCAGGGGACAGCTTGAGGCAATATCTGCAAAGGCCAATAGTATATCAGGGGTAATAGATTCTGCATCGCCAGCAGAGATAAAAGACATGGAATCAGTCTTTAAAGAAATCAACGCAGGGCTCAATACCATAGAGGAAAAGATCGAGAATCTAATCTATCTAAAAAGGTGCATCCAAGCACTCTCTGTATTTATAAAATGGGGTCTTTTTTCCATAGGTGTTGTAATGCTTGCATGCTTTATATTGCTCCCACTCTTTGCATACTATACCGATATGATATTTCAGGGATTTAGGATAATCAATCCTTCAGATGTATGGTTCTACCAGAAGACACTCTTTATGTGGGGCAGCATCTCGAGCATCTTTGTGTCTTTTTTTGTCTCTATAAAAAGATTTTTAAAAAACACATAGGTTCATAGCCTATGGACATATAACCCATTGTATTGCCTTTTACACGGAAAAGATTTAATATGTCCTAAATGGAGCTATTTGAGGGTTTTGACTTCACAAGAAAAGACAGGAGAAAACCCCTTGCCGACAGGATGCGGCCTGAAAACCTGAAGGAGTTTTTCGGTCAGGAGCACATCCTTGGTGAGGGAAAACTCCTCAGGGTCCTCATAGAAAAAAAGGATATCCCCTCCATGATATTCTGGGGGCCCAGTGGTGTGGGAAAAACTACCCTGGGATGGCTTATAGGAAAGCACTTGAGACTCCCCTTTTTCCCCATAAGCGCTGTAAGCATAGGGATAAAAGAGGTTAAGGATATTATCCAGAAGGCAAAAAGGCAAAGGATAATCCTTTTTGTCGACGAGTTCCACAGGTTTAACAAACTACAGCAGGACACATTCCTACCCCATGTAGAGAGTGGCGATATAATACTCATAGGTGCTACTACAGAAAACCCCTCCTTTGAGATTATCTCTCCTTTGCTCTCAAGGATGAGGGTTATTACCCTGAATCCCCTGAAAAGGGATGACCTGATAAAGATAATAAAAAGGGCCATATCCGAGGATGTTGAGCTGAAAAAAATCCCTGTCACCATAGAAAAAGAGACCATAGAGGAACTGGCAATACTTGCAGATGGAGATGCAAGGAGGGCATTGAATATCCTTGAGGTCTGTTACATGGTAATAAAAGACACAAAAGACAGACCTCCCATCATAGACCACGACCTGCTTCAAGAGGCATATCAGAAAAAGATTGCCAAATATGACAAAAAAGGTGACATGCACTATGACCTCATTAGCGCATTCCACAAAAGCATGAGGGGTTCTGACCCGGATGCTGCACTCTACTGGCTTGTGAGGATGATAGAGGCAGGAGAAGACCCCCTTTATATAGCAAGGCGTATGGTGCGTTTTGCCTCTGAGGATGTTGGTAATGCAGACCCCAATGCATTGGTTATTACTGTATCTGCTACAGAGGCATTTAGATTCATAGGGCCACCGGAGGGATATCTTGCCCTTGCCCAGGCGTGTATATACCTCTCTCTCAGCGAAAAGAGTAATGCCCTGTACAGGGCATATAATGCTGTAAGCCATGATATAAAGAACCTGCCTGAATATCCAGTGCCCATACACTTGAGAAATGCTCCCACAAGGCTCATGGAGGAACTGGGCCATGGCAGAGACTATCTCTATCCCCACGACTACCCGGAGGCAATAGTAGAACAGGTTTATATGCCTGAGGAGATAAGAGACCACAGATACTATTACCCATCAGACAGGGGTTTTGAAAAAAAACTAAAAGATTTTATGGATAAGGTAAACAGGATTACAAAAAGAAAGAGATGAGGCAGGTAAAGATGTCTTTAAACCTCTCCTTAAACCCCTTTTCCCTTGTCTCTGTCTCGGTCCCCAATTCTTTTGATAAATCCTCTATAAGCCTTCTCTGACGCTCTGTTAGATTTGTCGGGACTACCATATTAAGATACACGAGTTCATCCCCCCTGCCGTATCCATTATGCCTCTGAACGCCAAGGCCTTTTATCCTGAAGACCTTCCCCGGCTGGGTCCCGGCAGGGATATTCAATCTTGTTGTCCCCTCTATGGTTGGGACATCTATCTGACCCCCCAGGCACATGGTAGGAAAGTTAACATCCACCCGTACTATTATGTCATCCCCCTCTCTTTCAAATACAGGGTGTTCCTTCACATTCAAGACAATATAGAGGTCACCGGGATGGGAATCTCCGTATCCGAATGCACCCTCACCCCTTATCTTTAGCCTCATACCAGTCTCGACACCTGGTGGTATCTTTACCTTTACCTTCTTTTTTGTCTTAACCTGACCCCTTCCTTTACACGCCTTACATGGGTCTTTTATTATAAAGCCTTCACCATTACAGTATTCGCATGTCCTGTTTATTGTAAAGAATCCATGGGACTGTCTTACCTGTCCCCTTCCTCCACATACCTTACATGTTACAGGCTGATAGCCCGGCTCAATCCTCGAACCATTACAGACAGGACACCTCTCATCCTTAGGTATCTCTATCTCCTTTTCAACGCCGAATACAGCCTCCTCAAACTCTATCTCCAGGTTGTAGCGGAGGTCATCCCCCTTCTTTGACCTCTGTCTCCTTGTCTGTGTGCCAAAGAAATCACTAAAAAGGTCATTGAATACGCTCTCAAAGTTACCCTGAAAACCAAAATCAAAGAATGAGCCTGCCTCTTCTGCTGTGCCAAATCTGTCGTATCTCATCCTTTTTTCAGGACTGCTAAGCACCTCATATGCCTCGTTTATCTCCTTGAACATCTCCTCTGCCTGCCTGTCTCCAGGGTTCCTGTCAGGATGGTATTTGAGGGCGAGTTTTCTGTATGCCTTCTTCAGTTCCTCATCTGTTGCATTACGGGAGACCCCAAGTATCTGATAATAATCCTTTCGCATCTATGGTTTCCTTTATTGGTGGGTTTCAGGGCTTTTTGATACAGTAACCATGGAAGGTCTTATAAGCCTTCCGTTTAATATATAACCCTTCTGGTGCTCTGATAGAACCGTGTCAGGCTCCACATCTGCCCTCTCCTCCTGATAGAAGGCCTCATGGAGATTGGGGTCAAACTTTTTCCCCACTGCCTCAACCCTTGATACACCTGCCCTCTCAAGCACCTTGAGGAATTCATTTAAAACCATACCAACACCTTCTTGTATGCCCTTTATGTCATCTGTCTTTGATGCATGATCTAATGCCCTTTCAAGGTTATCAACAACAGGTAAAAGCTCCTTGATAAGGACTTCATTACCGAATTTTAAAAGGTCCTGTTTTTCCTTGTTTTTTATCTTTTTGAAGTTCTCAAAATCAGCCTGGAGGTAGAGCAACCTCTCATGGAGAGACTTTATGGTCTCATCCTGCTGCCTGATCTGTTTGTTGAGCTCCTCTATGAGCTCATCCTTTTTTTTCTTTTTTTTGTGTTCCTCCTGGGATGTCCCCTCTTCTTTCTCCTTTTCCTTTTCTATTTTCTGTTCCATGTCTTTTTCGTCTTTTTTCTCCATATCCCACCTCTCACATTGTGCTTATAATGTCACTTACAGTCTTAGCGGCATAGTTTACAATGGGGATTATCCGTGAATAATCCATCCTCACAGGGCCTATGACCCCGAGTATCCCATAGCCTTTATCTGATATCTTATATGTCGATGTTATAATACTTATATCCCTCATCTCCTTGATGTCGCTCTCCATACCCAATATTACATGTATGCCCTCTTCTTTCATGCATTTATCCAGCAATTTTAATAGCTTCTCCTTTTTCTCCAATGCCTTGAACAGTTCCCTGAGCCTCTCTATATCAGAAAATTCCGGAAACCCCATTATCTTGGATGTCCCATCTATGTATATCTCTCTTTTGTCCTTGGCCTCGATAATAGTGTCTATGCTCTCTTTTATCTTTGCAAGGAGCAGATTAAAGCTTGTCTTGTCTTTTTCCAGGTCCCTCTCTATCTCTGATTTTAGTGCATAAAAGGGAACCCCCTCAAACCTCTCATTCAAATACCTCTTCATGCTCGTGAGAAACTCCATATCAAGGGTATCCTCAGTATCCACAAGCCTTGTATGGACGGTTCCTGCAGATGTAACAAAAAGAATAAGTATGGTATTCCTCGACATCCTGACAAATTCAATCTCTTTAAAAAGCATGGTATCTATCCTGGGCTCCACCACAATGCTCGTGTGTCTCGATATGGCTGCAAGGGTCCTGGAGGCCTCCATCATAACCTCTTCTATATAGGAATAACGGGGCTTCATCATGCCCTCCAAGGCCATAACATCCTTTTTTCTCGGTGACCCGTAATAATTTAATCGGTTTATATAGTATCTGAAGGCCTTATTGGTAGGGATCCTCCCTGCAACAGCGTAGGATTTATATAAAAAACCCATATTTTCCAGCTCTGACATGACATTTCTTATTGTTGCAGGGCTCCATTTATTCATTATAGCCTTGGATATGGCCCTTGAGCTTACAGGCTCAGCACAGTTTATATAGCTCTGTATTATATACTCCAGAATTTTATTTTGCCTTTCAGACAATATCTCCATACCAATCCCTTTTAACGTATATAGAATAACTTAATTATATAAATACCCTTTGTCAAGGAATGAATTTTTTGGACTATTATCAGGTATATTTTTGCTATACCCATATCCTTTTGATGAATCTACAGAAAATTGTTGACAACATAATTTATTGGTTATATTAATTTGAAAAATTTTTAGGAGGATGAGATGTCAGAGATTGTTGATGCAAGGGGACTTGCCTGCCCCCAGCCTGTAATCCTCACAAAAAAGGCATTGGAGACAAAAAATGATATAACCGTACTCGTAGATAATACCACAGCCCTGGAAAATGTTAAGAGGTTTGCGTCTAATTCAGGCTGTTCAGTAGAGGTAAGCGAGGAGACAGGCGGTATTTTTAAGCTAAAGATTGTGAAAAAGCCCGGGATAGACATAAACCCCATAACAGAAAACGAGATTACATGTGGAATAGAAAGAACATCTCCTACATCAGGACCTGTGGTTTTGGTAATAACATCGGATAAAATGGGTATAGGAAACGATGAGCTGGGCAGTGTATTAATCAGGTCTTTTATCCACACCCTTACAGAGATGGAAAAGGCCCCTGACATAATGATATTCTATAATGGAGGCGTAAGGCTTACTGTTGAAGGGTCTGAGGTCCTCCATGACCTTAAAAAACTTGAGGAAACGGGTGTAAAACTCCTTGTCTGTGGGACTTGCATCAATTATTTCGGCCTTGCAGACAAGGTGCGGGCAGGTGTTATATCAAATATGTATGATATAACAGATACGCTTTTCAGGGCAGGCAGGATAGTTAAGCCATAAGTAATTCAATCCCAAAGGCAATAAATGTGGATGCAGTTCTCTATATGTCTATGCCTGGCCATAGAAGGTAGTTTGAATTTCTCCTGCCAGGCAAAACAGGAGGCAATCTCCAAGACTATTCTGTAAGAACCACACTATAAAGCTCTTGACAATTAGTCAGGATAACTATAACTTTATCCCTATGACTATAAGGGAGGTATGTCTATGAAAAAGATAATCCTTTTGGCCCTCTCCATTATGCTTTTTGCATGTTCAGGGGCGGTTGTCCATAAGATAAATTTTGCAAAGGATTTTGATAAAACAAAGATAAGCAGGATTGCCATACTAAATTTTAACAGGGCTGGCGGGGTTGGGGTATCCAGTGAACTCCTTGTAGACAAATTCACGGCAGCACTTATAAATACACCATATAAGCTCGTTGAAAGGGCTGAACTCCAGAAGATTTTCCAGGAGGTAACATTCCAGCACTCAGATTCAGGTATAGTAGATGAGAGTACAAAGGAGAAGCTGAGACAACTCGGTGCAGACACCATATTAACAGGGACGCTCCATAATTATTCAGAGAATAAGGATTCAAGGGGCTTTGTTTTGAATGCAGAGGTATATCTTACAGCCAAGATGATAAAGGTAGAAACAGGGGAGGTCCTCTGGTCAGCCGAGATACTAAAACAGTCCAGGGCAAAAAATGTAGGTGAAAAGCCAAAATATGGAATAGGCGGAGAGCAAGAGGCAGACTCTGCAGGCAAGCTCTTAGATGACATCATAAAGGACATGTCATCATCTCTCAAGGAAAAGAAATATCTCATACTTTAAAAAGGGGTCATACAATGACAAAGGAAGATGTATTAAGGATAACAAGGGAGAAGGATATAAAATTTGTTAAACTATGGTTTACAGATATCCTTGGCTTTGCAAAGAGCTTCAGTATAACCATAGATGAGTTGGAAGGTGCGCTGAATGAGGGCATGGGTTTTGATGGTTCATCCATACAGGGTTTTGCAAGGATAGACGAAAGTGATATGCTTGCAAGACCCGACCCGTCCACTTTTACCATCCTGCCTTACAGGTCCAGTGAGAGCTCAGTTGTTGCAAGGATGTTCTGCGATATATATGAACCTGATGGAACACCCTACAAAGGTGACCCCAGATTTGTCCTGAAAAGGAATCTCAAGGTGGCCCAGGATATGGGGTATAGCTTTTTTGTGGGGCCTGAACTGGAATTCTTTTATTTCAAGACAGATAAGGACACAGAGATACTGGATAATGGCGGTTATTTTGATGTAACCACCCTCGATGAGGCAACTGACATAAGAAGGGATACCATAATTATGCTGGAGGAGATGGGTATCAAGGTAGAATACAGCCACCATGAGGTAGCGCCATCCCAGCACGAGATAGATTTGAGGTATGCAGAGGCCCTCCAGATGGCTGACAATACCATGACATACAGGGTAATCGTTAAAGAGGTGGCAAAAAAATACGGGGTATATGCCACATTTATGCCAAAACCCATGTTTGGGGTAAACGGAAGCGGCATGCATGTCCATCAATCACTTTTTCAGGGCAGCAAAAATGCCTTTTACGACCCCAATGATGAGTATTTCCTTTCAGATATTGCCAAGTGGTATATAGCAGGTCTTTTACGACATGCGAGAGAGATAACCCTGCTTACAAGCCAGTGGGTAAATTCATACAAGAGGCTTGTCCCTGGATATGAGGCACCTGTTTATATAGCATGGGCAAGGAGAAACAGGTCAACCCTTGTCAGGGTTCCACTCTATAAACCGGGCAAGGAAAAAGCAACCAGGGCAGAATACAGAAGCCCTGACCCTGCCTGCAATCCATATCTTGCCTTTTCTGCTATGCTAAGGGCTGGCCTTGAAGGTATAAAGAACAGATACCCCCTCCCTGATGCCATAGAAGAGGATGTATACGAGATGTCCCCGGAAAAGAGGAGGGAATTAAAGATAGATTCCCTGCCTGGGAGCCTCTATGAGGCCATAGAGTGTGCAGAAAAAAGCGAGCTCATAAGGGATACCCTGGGGGACCATGTCTTTGAAAAGCTTATTGAAAACAAAAAGATAGAATGGGACAGGTTCAGGACCCATGTATCAAAATACGAGATAGATACCTATCTGCCCATCCTGTAAACAGTGAAAAAAGACATAAGATAGAGATATAAAATATAAGGAGTGACATGATTGTAAGGAATTTCAATGACCCGGAGGTATTAAAGACTACCTACATAGCCCATTACGGTGCTGTGGCAAGGATGGTGATGACAAGCCACTTCCTAAAAAGCATGGAGTTTCTTGCCTATGCCATACTCCCCTCCGGCAACACCATTGAAGAACATGTAGATGAGGTAGAGGAGATATATCTTATTGTAAAAGGCGGTGGCATTATGCAGGTCGGTAAAGACACACAGGAGGTAAAAGAGTGGGATGCCATATGGATACCTGCCGGAGAACCCCACAGCCTCCACAACACAAGAGATGAAGAGACCTTTGTCATAGTGATTGCAGCCTATCCAAAAAGATAGCTCTTTAAAGAGGTGAAGGTTGTAATTTTTATTGTCTATAACCTATAGCCCCTTGCCTATCTAAATAATTAGTGCCCTCCAATCTGTAAGTGGTGATAGTTCACTGCCAGTTATCCGTCTGGGGCTGGGGCAGCTGATAAGACATAAGCTCCCAGATGTATCTGTCGAATGCGCCTTCTCCTGCCTTTTCTATCCTTTCTATCTCAGGCTCAATCCTTTCCATGACCCCTTTATCAAGGACTATACTTACAGGGTAGTTCATATAAGACGATCGCCTAATAAGTGAGTAGGCCTGTCTCTGTCTTTTTGTAAGGGAGAGGAATGCATCCAGCTCCTTGAGCATGTAATCCTTTTTCTCGTCGAGCCATCCATCCACATGCATAAGGAGATTGAGGCTGAAATCCCCGCAAGAGAAATAGCTGTGCATTGCATTGAGATTCGCCACAAGCATCCTTATCTCTTTTACTATCTCATCATCGGTCATGGGGACAAAGATGCCCTCCTTTACCATCTTATTCATAGGTGACATGGGATGCATGGCAAATGTGCGAACCCTTATAAAATCAGGCTCTATAAGGTTTAAAAGCCTTGCCGTCTCCACTGCATTCTCTTCGCTTAAGGTCTTGCCTCCTATACCGGGCATGATATATTCGGAGAGTTCCATGCCCGCCTCCTTAACATGCCTGCCCCCGATGACTATATCATCAGGAGTTATACCCTTTTTAACCATCTTGAGGATTGTGGCTGAGCCGCTCTCCAGACCCACATGGATCCTGGTGAGGCCTGCCTCCTTAAGTTTTTTTAGCTCCTCTACTGTCCTCCGCCTTAGTGTTGGCGCCCTTGCATACGATGTTATCCTTTCAATGGATGGGAATTTCTCTTTAAGGTATCTCAATATCTCAAGGACATCGTCTGTCTTCAGTATAAGGGTATCACCGTCCTGCAGGAATGCAGTCCTTATTGTATATCCCTTGTATTCCTCTGCCATGGCATCTATGTCCTTTTTCACCTCTTCCACAGTCCTTTTTGAGAATTTTGTGCCCTTATAGGCAGGACAGAACAGACACTGATTCCAGGGGCAGTTTCTTGTTACACGGACCAATAAACTCGATGCCTCACTGGGCGGCCTTATAACACCTTGCTCATACATAGTCTTCTCCTTTTCTAAGCTCTTTTGCAATATAAGACCTTTATAGAGATTTGTAAAGGCCTTGAGGCCTATCCCATGATATTGGCTGGTTATCCCCGGTATAGATATCCAAGGCTATTTTACATCACAATAATGCTTAAATTTGTTGGTTTTATCCTCTTTGAATGGTAGAATATGGAGTCTTTTTGTATCTGTATCTATATTTTGCAGGGGAAGATACAGTAAGGCACACCAATAAATCTTTAATCAAGAGGGACGGAAGATGAAGGGGTTTTTTAACAAGATTCTCATAGTTGATTTAACTGAAAGGTCTTTTAAGACAGAGGATATTCAAGACAGGGTATATGAGAGATATTTAGGAGGCAAGGGTCTTGGTGCATACCTTATGCACAGGCTAAATAGAGCCGGGGCAAATCCCCTTTCCCCTGAAAATCACCTTATAATAACCACAGGGCCTGTAAATGACACAGGCATATGGGGTTCCAGCAGATATGCCGTAATCACAAAAAGCCCGCTTACAGGATTCTTTTCCCACTCCTATTCAGGGGGAAATGTGGCAGAACCTATAGGCAGGACAGGATATGATGCAATAGTAATCAAGGGCAGGAGCCCTGAACCTGTCTATCTTGAGATAAACGACAGGGATGTTTTGTTTCATGATGCAGGGGCTATATGGGGCTCTGATACATATACAACAGAGGCCTATATCTCTGAACATATAGGGAGAAAAGATGCAGGGATAATCGTAATAGGACCTGCCGGTGAAAGACTCGTCCGGTTTGCCAATATCACCAACAACAGGTGGAGGTGTGCAGGTAGGACAGGGGTGGGCGCTGTTATGGGCTCAAAAAACATAAAAGGCATTGCCTTCTATGGGTCACAGAAAAGGGCTGTTGCATATCCCGATGATGTCTTAAAATTCCACAATGAGTGGAGAAAAAGGGTCAATGATTACCCCTCTGCCCAGGTCTATAAGAAGATAGGGACACCGGGGCTGGTCTCCATAATAAACCACCTCGAGGCATTTCCTGCCCGTTACTGGTATGACGGAAAAATGGATGGATGGGAGACAATAAGTGGCGAGACACTCCACGAGGATTTTTCTGTAAAACCCCATGCATGTTATATGTGTCTCCTTGCCTGTGGCAGGATGACAAGAGTTGAAAAAGGCATATATGCTGGGCTTAAGCTGGAGGGCCCGGAATACGAGACCATCTATGCCTTTGGTGGCCTTTGTCTTGTAAAGAGCCTCGATGCTATAATCTTTCTCAATGACCTCTGTGACAGGCTCGGTTTGGATACCATAAGCGCAGGAAACCTCTGTGCATTTGCCATAGAGGCATCAAAGAGGGGGCGAATAAGAGATAGACTGGAGTATGGTGATGTAGAAGGGATAATAAAACTAATCAAGGAGATGGCTGCCTGTGAAGGCACAGGCGCTGTCCTTGCAGAGGGTATAGTGTCTGCAGCAAGGAAATGGGATATGGAGGATATAGCCATCCATGTTAAGGGTATGGAGCCAGCAGGCTATGACCCCAGGTATTTCAAGGGCATGGGTCTGGCCTACGCAACATCTGACAGGGGTGCATGTCATCTCCGCTCCACCTTTTTCAGGGCAGAGGCATCAGGGATGATCCCCCCAGACAAAATAGAGGGCAAGGCAGGGATTTTCATAGACTTTGAAGACAGGCTCAACCTCCACGACTGTCTGATTGTATGCAGGTTTTACAGGGACCTCTACGGCTGGGATGAACTCGCCAGGATTGTCCGCATCACAACAGGCATGGACATGAATAAACAGGGTCTTATGGAGATAGCCTCCCGCGTCCAGGATGCAACAAGGCTCTTCAATATAAGGGAGGGCATGACAAGGCAGGATGACAATCTGCCACAGAGGTTTTTCAGGGAGCCCATAGGCTCTAATAAGAACATTATAAAAGAGGAAGAACTGGAATACATGAAAGATGATTATTATAGGCTAAGGGGATGGGATAGTCAGGGTATCCCAGCCAGGGATATAGAATGACCCATATAATTTAAAGATGAGAAGCAGCATTGAAGATAGGGATTGCCATATACAACTTTAATCCCAAAAAAGGGGGGGCAGAGAGGTATGCCTTTGACCTCTCCACCATGCTTTTGAAAAGGGGCCACGAGGTCTATGTAATATGTAGAAATGCCGTAGAGGTAGAAGGTATCAATACAGTAAAGGTCAAGACCACAGATTTCCCGAGATGGCTCAAGACCCTTTCCTTTGCCTTAAAACACCGGACGGCTATAAAAACCCTGGGTCTAGATGTTGTCCTTGGGTTCGGCAATACCCTGGAGCTCGATGTCTACCAGAGCCATGGTGGTGTCCAGAGGATATGGATGGAGAGGGAGATTGAGAGCTATGATAACCCATCAGAGAGAAACCTGAAGGCATTTCTTTTAAGGACGAGCATCCATCAGAAAATACAGGAGTGGATAGCTGAATATCCTGTAAGGAATAAAAGGTTCTACAGGATAGTGGCCATATCAGACATGGTAAAAAGACATATGAAAGAGCATTTTAATCTCTCAGGGGATTCCATAGATGTGGTGTATAATGGTGTAGATACGGATAGATTCAGACCGAGGGACACAAAACCCAATGACAGGATAAGGATACTATTTTCCGGGGGAAACTTCAGGCTTAAAGGCCTATCGCCACTTATCATGGCCACAGCCAGGCTGGCAAAACAGGGCAAGGCCTTCCAGCTCATGGTCATGGGAAGGGGCAGGAAGAGGCGATACAGCAGGATGATCCAAGAGCTCGGCATAAGCGGTCTTGTGAATTTTATGGGCGAGACATCTTCCCCTGAGATCGCTTACAGGGAGGCACATTTCCTGGCCCACCCTACTTTTTATGATGCCTGTTCACTCACAACAATGGAGGCAATGGCATCAGGGCTCCCTACTATTACCACCCGATGGAACGGTGCATCGGCTTTAATCTCAAAAGATGAGGGGTTTGTCATTGATGAGCCCCGGGATATAGAGGGTCTTTATATGGCCATGGCAGAGCTCTTTAACAGGGAGAAGAGAGAGACTATGGGTAAAAACGCCAGGTTAAAACTCGAGTCATTTACCATGGAAAAGAATTTAGAGGAGATGGAGAGGATATTTTTCGAGGTAAGGGATGCAAAACATAGAATCTGAATGGTCAAAGGTCTTTCAATACAGGGAATATGCCCACAGGCTATACAGAGAGGTCTGGGATATCCCCCTGATTAAAAAAAGGTCAGAACTTATAAGGCGTTATCTAAAAAACAGTATAACCGTCCTCGATGTGGGGGCGGGAAAAAGGGGCATGGAACAAGAGATACGAAAAATGGGCATAGACCTGGTTTACAAGAGCATGGACATAGACAGGGGAAACAGGCATGACTATTATGACCTCTCCGAGGTATCAGATAGTTTCCATGTCATCCTGCTCTTTGAGGTCATAGAACACCTGTCTCTCCAGGACGGTATAGGTCTTCTCAAAAGACTATATGAACTCACCAAAGAGAATGGGATTATCATAGCCTCCACGCCAAACATATTCAATCCCTCGAGGTTTATGAGGGATGCCACCCACAAGACATTTTATGCCTATGATGAACTATGCGGTATCATGAACCTTGCCGGCTATAATATAACTGCTGTCTACAGGTCATATAACGATGCATTCCACAGGTATATACTGAAAGTATATCTTATGGGGTTTATGTTCAGGTTCTTTGGGATAGACTATGCCAACTCTATATTTGTAGTGGGTCAGAGATAGATATGGGGGGCAGACGCACCTTAAGTAACATGGCCTCTGAAAAAGGGGTGCAGATAAAAAGCTGGAGAAACAAAATACCTGTATGCGTTGTCTTTCCCAATACATATTATGTAGGCATGTCAAACCTTGCTGTCCATCTACTCTACAAGACATTAAACAACATACCGGATATTGTATGCGAAAGGGCTTTTTTTGAGGAGGGTCTAACTATCTCGTCTGTGGAGAGCAGAAGACCCCTCTCATCCTTCAAATGCCTTTTCTTTACCCTGTCTTTTGAGCTGGATTATATAAATATCATAAAGACCTTAAGACAATCTCACATCAGTATCCTTGCCAGTGACAGAAAAGAGGATGAGCCCCTGGTGGTGGCTGGGGGCATATCTGTTATGGCAAACCCGGAGCCCATATACAGGTTTTTTGATCTATTTCTCATGGGTGACATCGAGACTGTGATACCGGAATTTATGGGCTATTACATGGATAATAGAGACAGGAATCGGTCTGAGATAATAGAGGGGGCATGCATTTTTAGGTGGGCATATAACCCTGGTAGGCTTGAGGTGGAATACAGGGGGGATGGAAAGATAAAATCCTTTAGACCTGAGGGGTTTAAGGTCTCAATAAACAGATACCGGGACAGGTGCCTTGCCAGGTCTGCAATAATTACCGATAACACTGAATTTTCCAATATGTTTCTCATAGAGGGGACAAGGGGGTGCCCATCAAGGTGTCCATTCTGCCTCCTGGGTAATATCTATGATTTTATCTATGATAGGACTGCCCATGTCCCGGAGGATATAAAGGATATAGGCCTTATAGGTGGCGGCATCTGTTTTCATCCTGACCTCGAGGGGATGGTAGAGGGATACAAAAATATGGGCAAGACCATACACTTTCCCTCTTTGAGGATAGACAGGACACCTATATCTTTTATAGAGTCCATAAGCCATAATATAAAGACCCTTACATTTGGGATAGAGGCAGGGACAGAACATCTCCGCTCCTATCTGGGAAAACCCATAAAGGACAGCGATATAAAGGAAAAGATAGCCTCTATCATGAAGATAAAGCCATTTCATATAAAGCTCTATTTTATGATAGGGCTGCCGAATGAACAGAGGCATGACATAGAGTCAATAGTGGAGCTTGTAAAGCATCTAAAACATATAATGATTAGAGAGGGGGCAAAAAAGGGTGCTGTAGGTTCCATAACCATCCATGTAAGCCCCTTTGTCCCAAAACCAGCCACGCCCTTCCAGAGGATGCCTATGGAGGATATCCAAAAGCTCAAGGAAAAGATAAACTATCTCAAAAGGGCATTCAATAAGGTAGACAATACATATTTTACCCATGAATCTGTAAAATATTCCTTTCTCCAGGCTGTCTTTGCAAGGGGTGACAGAAGGGTGGCAGACGTCATCCAGAGATTGTCTGAAGGTGAAAATCTAAATAAGATTATAAGGGAAAACCCTGTAAACCTTAATTTCTATGCCCTCAGGGAGAGATTAGAAGATGAGGTCCTACCATGGGATTTTATTGAAATCCATGGATAATAAATCTCTATGTTCTTATGAATACAGATGTCACCTATCCCGCTAAGGCAGGGGGGATGTGCCCCATCGTAACCTCTCTTTGATTTTATTGATATTTTTTGCAAAAACTGTTAAAATTAGCAGTCAAAAAAGAATTTTTTAGGAATCGGAGGTATAATGTTTGAGGTAGGAGAAGTGGCTGTATATCCAGGCCATGGTGTAGGTAAGATAGAATCTATAGAAGAGAGGGAGTTTTCCGGCACAAAACAGGCCTTCTATGTTATGAGGATCCTTGATACAGATATGACTATAATGGTCCCTGTGGACAGCAGCAAGAATACCGGGCTAAGGTGCGTCATTGATTCATGCGAGGTAAAAAAGGTATACGATATACTTAAGGAAAAAAATACCAACCATGATAATGCCCCATGGAATAGACGCTATAAGGAGTATATGGAGAGGATAAAGAGCGGCTCCATATTCGAGGTTGCAATGGTCCTGAGGGAACTTTACAGCCTGAAGGTCTGGAAGGAACTGTCTTTTGGTGAAAAAAAGATGTTTGAGATAGCAAGAAACCTAATCAAAAAAGAACTCTCCATAGCCCTCACAAAGGATGAAAATGAGGTCGAGGAAGAGATAGAGCAGATTTTTATAAAGAATTATAAGGAATAGCATTGTGGACATAATACTGCAGGTAATCATGGTTACAGTTACCACTGTGACCGGTTATTTTATTATAAGAGAGATATTTACAAGCAACTTCCTGGGGCTTTTCGGTGCAATAGGTGGGCTTGGCCTCGGTTATGTCATCATCAAATGCGAAGAAAAGCTCAAGGAAATAGAGCTCAAAAGGATTATTGGTAGCCTTATAGGTATAGTCATTGGGCTACTCCTTGCCAATCTTTTTATATCAAGGCTACTACTTGCCATTGTAAAGGATATCCCCATAACCCTGCCCATCTATATACTCATCTATTTTGTTGTGGGTTATCTTGGATTCAGGATAGGTGAGAAAAAGAGCAGGTCTATGGATTTATCCAAGATACCCATACTGGAGAAGATGCAGGAATCAGAGGATACGAAGCTTATTGACACGAGCACTATTATAGACGGAAGGATAGCAGATATATGTGAGACGGGTTTTATGCAGGGGACATTTGTGATACCCCAGTTTGTCCTCTATGAGATACAGCACATAGCAGACCAGCAGGACCCTGTCAAGAGGACAAGAGGCAGGAGGGGTCTTGATGTGCTCCACAGGCTTCAGAAACAGAACTTCGTAAGGATAAAGATAGTTGATTATGATTTTCCAAAGCTAAAGGATGTAGATTCAAAACTCATTGCCCTTGCCAAGAAACTAAATGCAAAGATCATTACAAATGACTACAACCTCAATAAGGTTGCAGAACTCCAGGGCATAGAGGTCCTTAACATGAATCAGCTTGCCACAGCCCTAAAACCCACCATACTACCGGGAGAGGTAATGAATATCAAGATACTCAAAGAGGGAAAGGAGTATGGACAGGGCATAGGCTATCTTGACGACGGGACAATGGTTGTTGTGGATGAGGCAAGGAAGATGCTCGGCAAGAGTGTGGATGTAGTAGTAACGAGCGTCCTGCAGACAACCTCGGGGAGGATGATATTTGCCAAGATAAAGGAACTCGCTGAAAAGGAGTTTGTCCTTATTGACGAATACAGAATAGGGGAACAGGTAAAATAAAGATATGAGGATACTGGCAATCGTACTGGCAGGAGGGGCAGGCAAGAGGATGGGCGCCCCTACCAATAAACAGTTTTTACTCCTTGACAATAAACCGATTATAGCCCACACACTTCAGGTCTTTGAGGAGTGTAAACCGGTTGATGGCGTATATCTTGTGGTAAACCAGAAAGACCTCCCTATTATACAGGAGGAGATACTGGAGACCTACAGGTTCAGTAAGGTAATAAAGCTCGTTATAGGCGGGAGGTTAAGACAGGACTCGGTAAAAAACGGTCTCGATGCCATTGAAAACCCCTGCGATATCGTAATAATACATGACGGTGCAAGGCCATTTATCTCTCCCTCTTTTGTTGAAAAGGGTATATATCTCATGGAGATGTTCGATGCCATAATCCCTGCACTCCCTGTCAAGGATACCATAAAGGTCATATCCAAAGAGGGTTTTGTCTTAAAGACCTTAGAGAGGGATTCCCTGTGGCAGGTCCAGACACCCCAGACCTTTAAATACGATTTAATAACAAAGGCATACAGAGAGGGTATGGCAAAGAAACTCTATGGTTATGATGATGCCACCTTTCTCGAATCCATGGGAAAAAAGGTAAAGGTCATAGAGGGCTCACCTTACAACATAAAGATAACAACGCCAGAAGACCTTATCATGGCGCGAGGAATCCTTTCAGAGATAAAAGGCAGTCTCAATCAATGAGGATAGGTATAGGCTATGATGTCCATGCCCTTGTCAAAGGGAGGAGGCTTTTTCTTGGCGGCATTGAGATACCAAGCGACAGGGGACTTCTCGGCCACTCGGACGGTGACTGCTTAATCCATGCCATCTGCGATGCCATACTCGGTGCCATATCAGAGGATGATATAGGCCATCACTTCCCGGATACTGACCAGAATATAAAAGGTATAGACAGCACAAAAATCCTGTCATATGTTGCAGACCTTGCAAGGAAAAAAGGCTACCGGATTATAAATATTGACACTGTTGTAGTTGCAGAGTCACCAAAGATATATCCGCACAGGGATAAGATAAAGCAACGTCTCGCCCAGATTTTGAATATAGAGAAAGACTGCATAGGGATAAAAGGCAAGACCACTGAAGGTCTTGGTTTTACAGGCAGGAGGGAGGGTATAGCCTCTTATGCTGTTGCCCTGGTGGAAAGAGAGCCTGAAAAATGGCAGGAGATAACAGGGGAGCTCAATCTTATGGGGTAATTAAGTCTTTATACACGAGGGTCTGCTGTGGTTAAGGTAAGGTTTGCCCCGAGCCCCACAGGTAATCTGCATATAGGGAATGCAAGGACAGCAATTATAAACTATCTGTTTGCCCGTAAGGAAAAGGGTATCTTCTGCCTCAGGATCGAGGATACAGACATGGAGAGGTCAAGGAGGGATTACGAGTCATCCATCATAGAAGACCTGAGATGGCTTGGCATCCACTGGGATGAAGGCCCTTTAAGACAGACAGAGAGACTTGATATATATAAAGAATATGCAGAGACGCTCATAGAAAAGGGACTGGCATACCGTTGTTTCTGCACCAAAGAGGAGCTTGAGCAGATGAGGAAGGTATACCTGTCAAGGGGTCTGCCGCCGAGATACAATGGCAAATGCAAAGGGCTAAGTAAAGATACAATAGCAGGATATATAAGAGAAGGCAGAGAGTTTGTAATCCGTTTTAGATCCCCCATGGCGCCCGTTAAATACACAGACCTCATCCACGGGAAAATAGACTTCCCCTATGACCATGTGGACGATTTCATTATAATAAAATCAGACAACATACCATCCTACAATTTTGCTGCTGCTGTAGATGACATGCTAACAGGCATAACCCATGTCATAAGGGGCGCTGACCATATATCTAATACACCCAAACAGATAATGCTTTTTTATGCCTTTGAAAAAGAACCGCCTCTATACGGGCACCACTCCCTTTTGGTAGGCCAGGACAAGAAGCCCTTGAGCAAGAGGCATGGTGTAACAGGCATCAAGGAATTCAAGGCAATGGGTATTTTAAGGGAGGCATTGATAAACTATCTTGGCACCACAGGGAGGCCTATGGAAAAAGAGGTCCTTACTATAGAAGGGCTTATAGATACCTTTGATCTCAGCTCCCTTTCTCCATCTGACTCAATCTTCGATATAGAAAAGCTCCTGTGGTTGAACAAGGAGCATATAAAAACTATGCCCATTGAAAGACTCCTTGATGAGGCAGGCCTAAGCCCTGATTATGCTCAGAGGGTGGATGCCTTAAGGGAAAACGCCAGGACAATTAAAGAGTTAAAGGAGCTTCTGACTATTTTTGATGGTAAAACCATAGATGAGGATGGTATTTCATACATATCCCAGCGTAATGGGATAAAAGACATGGCAGATAGCATAGAAAGGCTCATCAAGGATTACCCCAACTTAGATTTTGATTACATACTGGAGGAGATTAGGTCAAGATACAGGCTCCCAAAGAAAGAGGCCATGATATTGCTAAGGGTGATATTTACAGGCAAAAAAAACGGGCCGCCCCTTAGGGATATCTTCCCGCTCATCTTAAAGGACAGTATACTTGCGAGGCTTATATGTCTGAAAGAAAGATTATCTCAAGATTAAAAAATTTTTTCAGGAGCCTTTCGCTTAAGACCCAACTGCTCCTGATACTTCTTTTTCTCCTTCTGGTCTCCATAAGCTCCCTTACAATCATATATTCGAGAACAGAGGATATGGTCATAGAAAAGGTTACAGAGAATATAGACGACATAACAAAGGCGATACAGATAAGCGTAGAAGAACTGACATATAAAGGCAATACTACCGAGCGCCTCAAGAGCTATGTTGATATGCTGAACAAAAAAGGTATCAGTGAGATATCCATTATCAGTGACAATTCAGAGGTTATAGCAAGCTCAAACCCAAAAAAAATAGGGACACTGGAAAAGATAGCCGAGAAAAAACAGGGGAGAAAGAAAGACCTTATAATAACGGCAAGGATGGGCGAGGAGAGCAAGAAAGAGACGCAGAAGCTGTATAATGTGATTATGCCAGTATCCATTAAGGGTCAAAATATAGGCTACATACACATAAATATGATCCTTGACGACTATAAGATGCTCCAGAGGAAAAACCATATCAAGAGGATATTGAGCATGCTCTTTGCATTCAGTATAGGTATAGTCTTAAGCCTCCTCATTGCAGAGAAATACACAGAACCCATAAAAAAAGTGGCAGAGGCCAGTAAAAGGATTGCCCAAGGAGAACTAGTTAAGATAAGGAATAAAAACAGAAAAGATGAGATAGGCACACTTATAGAGAGCTATAACGAGATGGTAGAAAAGCTCGCTGAGAGGGAGGAACTCCAGGAGAAGCTGAAAAAATCAGAGCAGCTCTCCATAATAGGCCAGCTTTCATCGGGTATCGCCCATGAGATACGCAATCCATTGAATTTTTTATCCCTATCCATTGGCCACATAAAGGAAAGGATATCCGAGTCAGATATAGTGGACAAGAATGATCTCATTAAGCTCATGGACAATATTACAAAGGAGATATACAGGGTCAATGAGCTGATACACAATTTTCTTCTACTGGGTAGACCCATTGTCCTCAATAGGGAATGGGTCAGTGTCGAGGTAATCATATCAGAGGCTATAGAGATACTTAAGGACAAGCTAAGAAAAGGCATCTATATCAATGTGGTGAATAATGACGGTAACGACTCTATATACTGTGACAGGGAATACATGAGGCTGTGCCTTATAAACCTTATAATAAATGCAATCCAGGCAATCACAGATGATGAAGGCACGATAACAATAGAATACGGCAGAGATGGAGACTATAGCTATATTACGGTATCAGATTCAGGTAAAGGCATACCTCCATCAGAGATGGACAGGATATTTGAGCCTTATTATTCTACAAAAAAATTTGGCGTTGGCCTGGGGCTTACCATAACCAAGAGGTTTGTTGAGGAACACGGCGGGGCTATAACTATCATAAGCGAAGAGGATAAGGGGACATCCATTACTATAAAGGTGCCGTATCATGACATATAACAGGGGAAGCATACTTCTTGTAGAAGACGACAATAATCAGCGTGAGATAATCAAGACCATACTCACAAAAGAGGGTTTCTATGTAGAGGATACAGATTCAGGCAAGAAGGCCTTGGAACTCGTTAAAGGGAGTGCCTTTGATATAGTCCTTACAGACCTACGGCTGCCTGATATAGACGGTACAGAGATACTTAAAGAGGTAAAAAATATCAACAGACCATGCCAGGTCATAATTATAACAGCCTTTGGCTCAATACCATCTGCTGTTGAGGCGACAAAGCTCGGGGCATTCTATTATCTTGAAAAACCCTTTGAAAAAGACCAGCTCTTGATAGTCATCCATAATGCCATGAAACAGGTGGAGCTCATAAAGGACAACTTAATGCTGAAAGACCAGCTTATTGACAGGTTCCACCTCGATAATATAATAGGTGTCCACAAGAGGATGGAGGAGCTTTTCAGGATAGTGAGAAGGGTTGCACCTACAAATTCAACGGTCATAATCTATGGAGAGAGCGGGACAGGAAAGGAGTTGTTTGCCAAGAGCATACACTATAACAGCCCCAGGAGAGACAAGCCTTTCTTTGCCATAAACTGCGCTGCCATACCCGAGACACTACTGGAGAGCGAGCTCTTTGGCTATGAAAAAGGGGCATTTACCGGCGCCCTTACGAGATACACAGGTCTTTTCGAACAGGCAAACGGCAGCACCCTCTTCCTTGACGAGATAGGCGATCTAAAGCCCGGGACACAGGCAAAACTCCTTCGGGCAATACAGGAAAAAGAGATAAGGAGGCTTGGTGGCAAGGAGACGATAAAGCTCGATGTGAGGATTATAACCGCCACAAACAAAAAACTCGATGAAGAGATAAAAAAAGGGAATTTCAGGGAAGACCTCTACTACCGGTTAAATGTCATTGCCTTCACCATCCCACCATTGAGAGAGAGGGCTACAGACATACCCCTACTGGTAGAACACTTTATGAAAAAACTAAATAATACCCATGGCATGAATAAGGCCCTGTCCAATGATGCCCTAAAACTGCTCATGAATTACTCATGGCCAGGTAATGTCAGGCAACTGGAATCTATAATAGAGAGGGCATATATACTCTGCGAAGGCAGTCTTATAGATGTTGACCATATCCCTGATGAGGTGCACCAGGGGACCACAAAAGGTACGCCCAATGAGATAGATATACCCGATGAGGGGATAGACTTTGACACAATAGAGAAGGAACTCATAAAAAAGGCTTTAAACAAGGCTGAGGGCAAGATCTCCATGGCTGCAAAACTACTCAATATGTCCTACGACAAGCTCTGGTTTAAGATTAAAAAGATGAAGGAAAAGGGTGAGATTTTTTAATCAACGAACAAAAAGGTTTTATTTCGTTAATTAACGAATGTTCTCTGACCCAGAATGATTCCAAAAAACAAAATTCCCTTTATTTTTAATATGTTATTTTTTTGGCACGGTAAATGCATAAAAAAAGGCATAATGCAATTAAAATCTAAACAGGAGGTAGTAAGATGAAAAAGGTTTTAACAATCGTAGTAGCCATCCTTATTGGCATTGTCTTCATGACACCTGCCTTTGCACAGGAAAAGGCAAAACCAGCAGCACCAGCACCTGAGAAGGCAGCACCAGCACCTGAGAAGGCAGCACCAGAGAAGAAAGAGGCAAAGAAGCCGGCAAAGAAACCAGCAAAGGCCAAAAAGGAAAAAGCAGCAAAACCAGCAGAAGAGAAACCAGCAGAACCAGCAAAGAAGTAGTCAAAACAACTCTGCAATAAAAAAGGGGACAATCTATGTCCCCTTTTTTATTCAAGATATCTGCAAAACACTGCAAGACCAATAAATCCATTTTGTTTACCTTGGATGAATCTCTATAACTGTTGAAGATACATCTATATATCCATAGGGGTCTGAGGGTTTGCCCCAGAGTAAGACCTTTTTCAGAGGTCTCATTTTCAACACGTATGAGACATAAGGGTCACTTGCCTTGGTACTACTCCATGTAAAAAAGGATGTATTATATATACAATGGGTCTGCCTCTATGCGGACACCTTCATAGCCATATATGGAAAGAAGAAGAGCTAAAAGACCATCTTCTTCGCCTTTTAAGATTATCCTCCATCTATGACCCTGTCTCTTTTCATAGATAGGACCTATCATCAAATGGGAAAAACCAGCCTCCTCTATTGTTTTTTTTATCTTCATAATGGTCTTCTCCCCTGCATCCTGGTTCTTTTTCTCCACCTCTAACATAAAGAGCCTTTTGAATGGCGGGAACTCTGCTGCCCGCCTCTTTTCAAGCTCATTATTATAAAATACGTCAAAATCCATAAAACCTGATATATTGAGCCCCCTTTTCATATCTGTAAAAAAATAAACCTTATCAGGGCATAGTGCATCGAAAAGGTTCATGAGTGTCTGGAATATCCTCTCCCCTGCCCTGTATCCCCCCATATTCAGAAGCTCCTCAAGGCCTATAATTATAAGGCTATGGCATCTTATCCCGTAGAGCTTTGTTAGTGTCTGGGTCCCTACGATTATTCTTCGGCCTTCTTTTCTTTGACCTAAAAGGGTTTTTCTGGATTTTTTTATGTTTTCCGAAGTAATCCTCAATATCTCTCTGCTAGACTGTAGATTTGCTATGGCATCCTCAAGATACTCAGCCCCTATATTTAAAAACCTGATAGCATCCCCTTCACATACAGGGCATCTCTCATCATATTCGTCCTCTCTTTTACATGTGGGGCATATGGTTTTATTCTCCCTTTTTTTATAGCTTAAGATGCTACTGCATTTAGGGCAGGTAAAAAGGGTGTTGCAGTTCATGCACTGGATATGGGAGCTGTAGTGTCTCCTGGGGGTGTAGATTACTATATCGCCACCGTCTTCTTTTGCCCCGTTTATTATCTCTATTAATCCATCAGGTAGGGTGCCTGATGCGAATGCCCTCTTTTCCATCCTAATCTCGTTAATATCCCCGTTGAAAGATGGTCCTTTCCTTATGATACCCCATATGCCATCTCTTGCATAACCCATTGTCTCCACCTTTGGGGATGAGCTACCCATAACTACTGGGACACCCTCTATCTCCCCCCTCTTAGCTGCTACCTCCCATGCATTGAATCTAAACTCACTCTCATTTATGTAGCTTTCCTCCTCATGCCTTTCAACTATTATGAGGGATAGACGGGATATGGGTAAGAATACACAGCTTCTATTCCCCAAGATGATATTACCCCTGCTATTTTTTGCCTTAAAGAATGCCTCCATCCGTGCCTTTGTCCTGATAGATGAACAATACCAAAATACCCTGTCTCCAAACCTCTCTTTCAGGAGGTTATAAAAGACATCACCCCATATCTCATAATCAGGCATAAGGATAAGGATATTGTTGTCCTCTGATATATGCCCCTCGAGTATTTCCATATAATACCCTATGCGCTCTTTCAGACCGCCGATGAAAAGGGTCTTTTCCGGTTTTTTTTCGTCCTTATCCAGCTTTTCAAAAAGGTTTGTATATGTATTTTCTGTGAAAACATCCCTCAATGAGATGATGCCTTCATCTAAATATCTGATAATATTGTATTTTCCCATAAGATTAAATGCCGTCTCAAGGGTTTTTCCCTCTATTCGCCCCATATCCTCTCTATATCCACCCTTTTGTATCGCCACTTTCAGGTATCTCTCAGGCTGGATATACCTTGGGATGGCATATTTGAGGACAAGCCCGAGGGGTGTTATGTAATAATCAGATGACCACCTGCAAAGCCTTATAATCCCTTCATCCAATAATGGATATATATCTGTCAGGTCCAGAATCTCTTTAAGACCCTGGTTATCTCTGTCCTCTATGTCTTCTATAAACCCTGTAACAACCCTATTATGGAGTGGAACCCTGACCCGCTGGTATCTCTTGATAAAAGGCTGTAGCCTCTCAGGGACTGAATAAGAGAATATCTTGATAATAGGAAGGGTTACTACCACTGAGGCAATCATTAAGAGAGGATAAAATCTTTATAGTCGAGGCTTTTTATATATCTTATACGGGATAGTTCCTCTCTGAGGAATCTGCTGCCTATCTCCCTAAATGTCTCCGGTGAATCTGTGACAAAGTATCTACAAAGACCCCTGCCCTTTGTGCGGAGTTGACCCTTTATCTGGAGACGATTTTTTACCTCCTTTGCCGTCTCCTTACCAGTGTTTATAATATGGATATAAGGCCCCATGACATCCTTTATGACGCCCTCTAATACTGGATAGTGGGTACAGCCCATCACCAGTGTGTCAACCCCTGACATCTTTATCTCTTTCAGATATTTTTCCGCCATTATATAGGCCACATCATCATCCTGAAGGCCTTCTTCTACTATGGGGACAAAAAGGGGGCATGCCTTGGATATGACTTCCACCCCTGGATCCATCTTTTTTATGGAATATTCATAGGCCTTGCTCTTTATGGTTGCCTTTGTCCCTATAATACCTATCCTTTTTTTTCTTGTTGCCTTTACCGCCTCTTTTGCCCCGGGTTCTATAACCCCTATTACAGGCACGGGCATCTTCCTGGACAGGATGTTTATGGCCAGGGCAGAGGATGTATTACATGCTATGACGAGTATCTTGATGCCTTTGGTGAGGAGAAAGAGGGCACTCTCAAGGGCATACCTAACAATAGTCCTGGGAGACCTGTTGCCGTAAGGCACACGGGCAGTATCGCCGAGATAGACTATGTTTTCGTGGGGCAGGAGCTCCCTCACCTCCTTTAAGACCGTAAGCCCCCCGACCCCTGAATCAAACATGCCTATGGATAGATTTTTCATGCTTTTTTTCTGCCCATCCATTTGTTGAATTCATCAAAGTATACATAGAACACAGGTGTCACATATAGGGTCATGAGCTGGGAGAAGATAAGCCCACCCACAACAGCAAGACCCATGGGTTGACGGACATCACCACCTGCACCAATACCCAGGGCAATGGGCATGGAGCCAAAAAGCGCTGCCATTGTTGTCATCATTATGGGCCTAAACCTTATCATACATGCCTTGTGTATAGAATCCATAGGTTCAAGCCCTTCAGTCCTTTCTGCCTCAAGGGCAAAATCCACCATCATAATCCCATTCTTTTTAACAATACCGATGAGCAATATTATACCAACCATGCCATACATATCAAGCTCTTTGCCAAATATTATGAGTGTGAGGATTGCACCAAATCCAGCTAGTGGAAGTGCAGTAAGGATTGTGATGGGGTGTATAAAACTCTCATATAGTATGGCAAGGATCATATATAGGACAATTATGGTTATGATAAGGAGAAAGCCCATACTCCGAAATGACTTTTGAAATTCCTCAGCAGAACCCTGAAACGTATAAACAATGGACTGGGGCAGGTTTATATTCCTTGCAATGACTTTGGCCATGTCTACTGCCTGACCTATGGAATAGCCAGGCTTGAGGTTAAAGGATATGGTGGCAGAGTTTAGTTGCCCTGTGTGGCTAACACTTATGGGTCCTGTTGTCTCTTTAAGGGTTGCAACGGTATTCAAAGGTATGAGCCTGCCATCTTTTGACTGAACATAGAGGTATGAAAGGGCATTGGGGTCTTTTTTAAACTCCGGCTGGACCTCAAGTATCACATAATACTCATCAAGGGGTGCATATATGGTGGATACCTTCCTTGAGCCGTAGGATGTGAAAAAGGCATTCTGAATCTGGGCCATAGTAAGCCCCAGGGCCGATGCCTTTTCCCTGTCCACACTTATATATACCTTGGGGCTATTCAGTTTCACATCTGTATTTACATCTGTTATCCACGGCACTGCCTTCATCTTTGCCTCAAATATCCCGGCATATCTGTAGAGGTCATCCAGGTCTGAGCTCTGTAAGGTGCACTGATACTGGGCAAGGGATGTCCCTGCCCCTATCTGGATGGGCGGAGGGTTCTGGGGATATGCAATAAGCCCGGGGACACTATTCAGCCTTGGTCTTATTTCGTCTACAATCTCGTCTGCTGTCCTTTTTCGCTCATGGGTTTTTTTCAGATTGACAAATACAATGCCTTTTCCATAGGTGTCCAGGCTTGCTACAGATACAAAATCACGCATATCCTCTTCTTCTTGCAAGATCCTGTTTATGGCCTCTGTGCGTCTCACCATGTCCTCATAGGATGTCCTGTCAGAAGCCATTAAATAGCTCATAAAGAAGTTCTGGTCCTGACCAGGTAAGAATCCCTTTGGTATCTTCATAAACATTAAGGCAGTGCCTATGAGCACCAATGCTGTAAAACAGAGTGTCATCAACCTGTGATTTAGCACCCACCTCAGTGTTGAGCCATAGTATTTTATGCCGAGGTTTATTATATGCTCTGTTATCTCATAGAATCTCCCCTGCTTTTTTTCATGGAAACCCTTGAGTATCCTGCTACAGAGCATGGGCGTAAGGGTGATAGATATAAAGCCCGAGAGCATTATGGCAACAGCGATGCTCACTGCAAACTCACGGAATAGCCTTCCAATAATCCCTGGCATAAAAAGGATGGGGATAAAGACCACAACAAGGGATAGGGTCATGGAGATAATGGTAAAGCCAATCTCCTTTGAACCCTCCAGGGAGGCGGTCATAGGGTCTTCTCCCATCTCCATCCTTCTTACAGTGTTTTCCAGCATAACTATTGCATCGTCCACTACAAGCCCTACTGCCAGTACAAGGGCCATAAGGGAGAGGTTATTCAGGCTGTAACCGAGCACATCCATTATGCAGAACGTAGCAATGATAGATAGGGGGATGGCTATATTGGGTATAATGGTTGACCTAAAAGACCTAAGGAAGAGGAATATGACGATGAGGACTATAAAAATGGTTAAAAGCAGGGTAAACTGGACATCCAGAATGGACTCTTTTATGTAATCAGAGGCATCGTATAACAAATGCCATGATATAGACTCGGGGGTCATGGTCTTAAGTCTGGGTATCATCTCTTTTATGCCCTGGGATACCTTCACTGCATTTGCCCCTGGCTGTTTCTTGATGGCCATGGCTATAGCATGTTTTATATTGTTTTTTGACCCATACCAGACTGCAAACTGCTTATCCCTCTCCACCCCGTCTATGGCATCGCCTATATCCTTGATCTTGACGGGATAGTCCTTGTTGTATGCAACAATCATCTCCCTGTATTGTTCTGCAGAAAACATCTGGCCATTAGAGTCTATGGTGAAGGATTGAAAGCTGCCGTCCAGGGTCCCGCCGGGGATGTTGACATTCTGGTTTTTAATGGCGCTCTCTATCTGATTTATACCTATCCCCCTGTTTGCAAGGAGCTTGGGGTTCACCTGGACACGGACAGCAAACTTTCTGCCGTAAACAGACACCTGTGATACCCCATCTACTGTGGAAAAATTCTGGGCAAGATAGTTCTCTGCATAGTCGTTGAGCTTATTCAGGGGCATGGTATCTGATGTAAGGGCTATCCACATGATGGGCTGGTCTGATGGGTTGACCTTTTCATAGGTAGGGGGCGTGGGCATGTTCTCCGAGGATGGCAACTCCCCCTGGGCTGCATTTATCTTTGAGCTCACATCCTGGGCACAGTTATCTATGTTTCTATCGAGGGTAAACTGGAGTATTATCTGTGTATAACCCTGAAAGCTCTGGGATGACATGGAGGTAAGCCCGGCGATGCTGGAGAAGTGCTTTTCCAGGGGCTTTGCTACTGTAGATGCCATATTCTCAGGGCTTGCCCCGGGCATAGATGCTGTGACAAGTATGGTGGGGAAGTCTGTGGCAGGGAGATTATTTATGGGCAGGTTGAGATAGCTTATAATACCAAAGAGCAGTATCCCTGACATGACAATAATAGTCATAACAGGCCTTTTTATCCATATCTCAGATAGATTCACTTAGTTTTACACCTTTTACTGATTTTTCCTAACCGGTTCTGTTTTCGAGTTATTCAGGGTCTTGGGGGCAATAGAATCCCTGATCTCCACAGGGGCCCCGTCTATCAGCTTCAGATGTCCATCTGTTACAACGGTCTCGCCTGGCTTTATGCCTTTAGTAATAACAGTTTCATCCCCAATGGTCCTGGAGACAGCAATTGTTCTGTATTCTGCCCTGTTATCTGGCCTCACTATGAATGTATAGTATGCATCCTGGGCAATCTGGACTGCCTGGTTAGGGATAACAACTGCATCTGGCTCATCATACAATTTTAGTGTTACTTTGACAAACTGCCCTGGCCATAGGAACTTTTCTTTATTGCCAAATGTTGCCTTAAGCAGTATCATCCCTGTGTTGGGATCAACGGTATTGTCAATAAAAGTAAGGGTCCCATCCTGTATCTCTTCCTTGAATCCCGGGACAGAAACCTTTACCTTGAGTGCACCTTTTTTCATATGCTGCCTTATCTCTGGTAATTGTTTTTCTGCTACTGAAAAACGGACATAGACAGGTGTTATCTGGTTTATCACAGTCAGTTTTGTATCGTTCTCTTTCACCATAGTCCCTTCACGGACATAAAACTGGCCAGTTTTACCAGATACAGGGGCCTTTATAAAACAATAGCCAAGGTTTGTCTTTGCATTATCCACCTCTGCCTTGTCTGCCTTTACTATTGCCTCCTGGGTCCTGGCAAGGGTTATCTGGTTCTCATAATCAGCCCTGGAGACAGCCCCTTTCTCGAAAAGGAATTGATATCTCTTTGCCTGGGATTCATTGAATTGAAGCTGGGCAAGGTCTTGACTGTATTTTGCCTCAGCTGCCCTTAATTTCTCTTCAAAGGGGACAGGGTCTATTGTAAAGAGCATGTCGCCCTGGGTGACATCCTGACCCTCCTGAAAGTGTATCTTTTTCAGTTGTCCCATGACCCTGGAATAGATGCTGATGCTGTTGTATGCCTCCACTGTCCCTATCTGTTCTATCTGGACAGGCATTGTCTTCTGGAGTGCCTTTGCAACAAGAACAGGGACAGCATGGACAGCAGGTGGTTGGGGTTTTTTCCTGAAAAGGGTCTTGTAGCCCACAAAACATACGACAATAATAACAATAAAAATAATTATCTTTTTCTTCATTGTTTTTTTCCCATTGCCTTTTCGAGGTTTGCCTGGGCAATCTTATAATCGTAAAGGGCGCTTATGTTTGCCAGTTGAGCATTGCTGTATGAGACTGTGGCATCTGTCACCTCAAGGGGTTCGGCGAGCCCTGCGTCATACCTGAAGTTGGCGAGCTCAAGGTTCTCCTTTGCCTGTTTAATCTGGATCTCTGTGTTGGCTATGGCCTCCTGTGCCTTTGTCATGTTCAGGTATGCCTGCTGTACATCGAGCAGTATCTGGAGCCTCAGGTTTCTTATATCTGCCTCTATCTTGTTTTTGTTTGATATGGCCTCCTCCACTTTATTTGTTGTTGATAACCCATCAAAGATATTCATGGTCAACCCCACCCCTGCATTCCATCCCTGGCCAAGGGGGTACTGGCTGCCTATGGCATTGTATTCAGCAGAGGCTGATAATCTGGGCATGTATTCTTTTTTTGCAAGCTCTACTGCCTTTTCTGCTGCTATCTTCTGGCTCATAAGGGATTTCAAATCAGCCCTCTCGTTATATGCTGTTTTTAATGCCTCCTCAAAAGTTAACCCGTATCTTTGATAAGGGAGGTCATCCTCTATGGTGTATTCTGCATCAGAATCTATTCCCATGGCATTATTTAAGTTTACCCAAGCAACCTTGAGATTGTTCTCTGCTGTGATAAGGTTCAACCTTGCATTGCTCAGGTCGAGTTCTGCCTTTGTTACATCATATTTGGGCTTTGTCCCGGCAGTAAAAAATGTCTTTGCCCTCTCAAGGTGCTGCTCATACTGCCTCACCGCCTCCATATTCACATCCCTTGTTCTCTTTGCCTTTAAAACTCCATAATATGCATACCTGAGGTTTGTGACAACCATTATTATGTTATTATCGAGGTCAGATATAGATGACTCTAAATTATATTTTTTGATATCCATGTTGGTAGGCCTCCTGCCGAAGTCATATAGATTCTGGTTCAGGGAGACCTTACCATGATTGGTATTGTATGTAGTTGAATATGCAGTACTGAAATAAGGGTCCTGGGTATTGTTTATCTTAAAATTTCTCATAAATTGTGCAGATGCATCTATCCTGGGAAAATATTCGGATCTTGCCTGTCCTAATTGCGCCTCCCTTGCCTTTATTATATATCTGTATGCTGTTATGGAGGGGTGCATCTTGAGGGCAATATCTGTGCATTGTTTTAAATCTATCCTATCACCCTTTTTAATGACTGTTTCCACTGAATATGAAAGACAAGGGACGAAAAATAAAAATAAAAAAACAGTGATGAGGTGCTTCTTTAATATATGTGGCATGTTGGTTTTTCCTTATATCAATTAATCCATATCAATTCAATAAAAAAAGATGGTTGTATCAGATTAAAAATGATGAAAATATCTATAAAATGGTTTACATTAAAGACAAGGTCAAAATAGACAATGAACAGACTTGTAGACCAGAGATCCCCTTATCTCCGCCATGCAGCCCATCAGAAGATAGACTGGTATCCATGGTGTGATGAGGCATTTGACAGGGCAAAAAAAGAAGACAAACCTGTTTTTTTAAGTTCCGGGGCAATCTGGTGCCACTGGTGCCATGTGATGGCAGAGGAATCCTTTGAAGATGAAGAGGTTGCCCAGCTTCTCAACAGTCACTTCATATCCATAAAACTCGACAGGGATGAGAGACCGGACATAGACAGGCGCTATCAGCGGGCAGTAGCTGCCATGGGAGGGGGCAGCGGATGGCCATTAAGTGTCTTTCTAACCCACGATAGAAAACCTTTTTACGGAGGCACATACTTTCCCCTCCATGAGGGGTTTGGAAGGCCTGGTTTTAAGACCCTTCTCAAGGCAATAAGTGAATTATACAGGGTAAAAAAGGATGAGGTCATAGAAAACAGCAAAGAGATTGTGGATTTTCTCAAGCCTCAAACCCCTGTAAAAGGCCAAATCAATTTAGAAATGGTAGATATGGGGCTTAAGGCAATCCTTGATTCAGCAGACAGAAAAAATGGCGGTTTTGGATATGCCCCAAAGTTTCCCATGTCAGGGGCAATAGACTTTCTCTTGAATAGATATTTCTTTACCGGTGATGGCGAGCTTGGGGTTTTCTTAAAGAAAACCCTCTCATCTATGGCAAAAGGTGGCATATACGATCAGCTTGCCGGTGGTTTCCACAGATACTCCACTGATGCAGGTTGGAATGTCCCACATTTTGAGAAGATGCTCGACGACAATGTATGGTTACTTAAAAACTATATAGATGCCTATAACATCTTCCATGATAGGACATTCATGGATATTGCACTGGGTATCATAGGTTTTATAAGAGATGAGCTCTCAGATAGAGATGGTGGTTTCTACGCAAGTCAGGACGCTGATGTAACCCCTGATGACGAGGGAGGTTATTTCACATGGAGCAGGGAGGAAATAAAAGATGTCCTTACAGGGGATGAATTCAATGTCATCTCTGCCTATTATCTCCACGATACTGGTCGCCTCCACCACAACCCGGAAAAGATGACATTATCTGTATCCGAGGACATGGATAAATTGGCCGAGAAAATAGGCATTGATTCAAAGGTGGCTCTATCAATAATAGAAAAAGGCAAGAGCAAGCTCCTCGCTGCAAGAAAGTCAAGACAGAAACCCTTTATTGATAAAACCATATATACCTCATTGAATGGTATGGGTGCCTCTATCTTTTTAAAGGCACATCATACACTCAAGGATGAGTATATAAAGGGATTTGCATTAAAGACCCTCCAAAGGGTTATGAAAGAAAATATGGATGAAGGGGGTCTATTACATTCAACAGGGGTTAGGGCAATGCTTGATGATTATATATACCTTGCCGACAGTCTCGTTTCTGCCCATGAGGCTACAGGGGATAATGGGTATCTCAGAGATGCAGAAAAGATAATAAAGATGTGCATTGATAGGCTGTGGGACCATGAAAACGGGGGTTTTTTTGACTCAGAGGATGATGTAATGGGCATAAGATTAAAGGCCATAGATGATGCCCCTTATCCATCTGCCAATTCTCTGGCAATAATAGTCCTTCTCAGGTTGTGGGCTATAACAAGAGATGAAAAATATCGTCTCCTTGCAGAGGAGACCATAAGGGCATTCTCAAGTCAGGCTGAGTCTACGGGTATCCATGGTGGTTATTTCTTTTGTGCCCTTGATGCCTATTTCCATATGCTCGAGCTTACTGTCCAGAGAGGGGCTTCATCTGAACTGATAGCAAAGGCGCTTTCAATCTTCTATCCTTACAAGGTTATAAGATACGAAGATGGAGGGGAGGGTGTCATCCCCTGCATGGGTGGCGTATGCTATGAGCCCATAAAAGACCCTGAGATGATAGAAGGCCTTATAAGAAAAGTCTAAAGTCCTATACCCTATGGGTTAATACTTCTACCATTTTTTCAAAAGCGACATTATATACAGAAACAGGTTATCCAGTGGAGACCCGGCCTTTTTTCTTATAAACCCGCAGGGTCAAAACCTGTAAGTTTCATTATATTTCTATAAAGAATAAGCTCTTTATCCTCATGGGATATGGGCAAGGACAGAACCTTTGATAGCTCGCTCCGCATGTATCCAAAAGGCACATCAGAGCCGAATATGACCCTGTGGGGTCCTATGGTCTCTACAAACCTCAATATGTCACCCTGAGAGCCAAGGGCTGTGTCAAAATATATGTTTTCTTTGTCTTTAAAGCTTCTCAAAAATGACATGGGGTTACCGCCCAGAAGACCGAGATGGGGTATTATAATCTTCATGCCCTCTGCCATCTCAACAAATCTTTCTGAAAACCTTAACTCCTCTTCAAAGATAATGGGTTTGTCTGTCTTTTTTATCTTTTCTATTAATCCCTGTAATGCCTCATCCTCAAGGACCTTATAATTAGATGCAGAATCCTGCCAGCCCCTCATCCAGTGCCATTTTCCACCATAGTATTCATCCGGGATCGGGTCAAACCCATCCCTGTCATAGTCCTCCCTTATATAATGATAGGGGATAAAATTCTTAACCTTTTTTGTCTCTTCCAGCAGACGGACATTTATCTCATTGCTGTCAATGGCTGTTGAGGGGAATGGGATTATAAATACATGGGTCACCCCTGATTCCTTTTGCTGTCCCTGGAGTTCCCTTGTTGTAACATCCACCCCCATGGTGATAGATGGCCCCCAGTGGGAATGGCTATCTATTATGTATTCAAAATCCATAATTGCATTTTCATTACCACAAATGGTATATCTTTGTAAATAAAACTTGGACTGTACTTATAGGGTATTGGATGGCTGATATAAAAACACCTCTTCTTACCATAGACATAATTATCCGATATAAAGGCGGGATAGTCCTTATTGAGAGAAAGAACTATCCCCATGGATGGGCACTCCCCGGTGGTTTCGTTGATATAGGCGAGTCCCTTGAGGAGGCTGCAGTGCGCGAGGCAAAGGAAGAGACCTCCCTTGATGTGGTCCTCCTTGAGCAGTTCTATGCCTATTCAAAACCGGAGAGGGATCCCCGATTCCATACTGTATCAGTGGTCTTTATAGGTGATGGTGAGGGGGACCTCAGGGGAAGAGATGATGCAAGAAAGGCCCATGTATTTACAGAGGACAACCTCCCTGAACAGATTGCCTTTGACCACAGAACCATTCTGTATGATTATTTTCTATATACAAAGACAGGGAAAAGACCAAAAATAAAAGGATAACGGGCCCTGCGTTTTCATCCTGTCTGCCTATGAGCCCATCTCTTATTTTCAAATCCGTATGATTTATAAACCCTGAATCACTAAGAAAGCCTCTCGGCTACCCTGTAGGCCTCTATAAAACCGGAAGGGTCCGCAATACCCTTGCCTGCTATATCAAAGCCTGTCCCATGGCCCGGGGATGTCCTGACAAAGGGCAGGCCAAGGGTAATGTTTACTGTCCTCTGAAAATCCATTGTCTTTACAGGTATTAGCCCCTGATCATGATACATGGCAATGAATGCATCGCAATCCACCTTATGAAAGAGTGTATCAGCAGGGAATGGGCCCTGTGCATCAATCCCCGATGATACTGCCTTATCTATTGCCTCCCTGATTACAGCCTCTTCTTTGCCCATAAGACCGTTTTCACCGGCATGGGGGTTTAAACCACATACCTTTATCTTTGGTTTACTGATACGGAAATGCCTCTTTAATGCGCTATGAGTGACCTCTATGCAAGATAATACCCTATCTTTTGTAATCATAGCCGGGACATCCTTAAGTGGTATATGGATCGTAACAAGAGATACCCGCATCTTTCTGTTGGCCATCATCATCACATATTCTTTTACATTGCTGAAATCTGCCAGTATCTCTGTATGCCCTGGGAAATCTACGCCTGCCTTGCGGATTGATGCCTTATTTATAGGACATGTAACCAATGCTACTGCATCGCCTTGTTTTATAGTCCTCAAAGCCTCCATTATATATTCATACGACGCCCTACCGTATATCTCACAAGAGAGGCCATATTCTACGTCATTTACCATGCCCAGATCTATAAACTCTACATCTCCCCTTGCGCCCCTCTTAAACCCTTTAAATTCAATCTCATGGGAGCCATAGAGCCTATACTCCATATCCCTTATGACTGTCTCATCGCCTACAATAACAGGTATGCTTCTTTTTCCTATATTTCTTATGGACTTGCAGATAATCTCCCCGCCTATACCAGCAGGGTCTCCCATGGTAATGAGTATCCTCTTCAGATTTTTACCTCTATATAAGATGATTTCCTCAGCTTCTCTATGAACTCCTTGTATCTCTTCTCAGACTCTATCTGCACTATCCTCTCGTGTATCCTCGCCTTCACCTGTTCATAAGGGATGAGGTCGCCTTTTTTCTCATGGAGAAGCTTTAATATATGAAAACCATAGGGTGTCCTGATAACATGGGTATATGTCCCGGGTATGATAACACTGAGGGCTTCTTTTAATTCCGGGATAAGGTCATCTTTTTTTACATAACCCAGGTCACCGCCCAGAGAGGCTGTAGGGTCATCGGAAAACTCCCTTGCCACATCCTCAAATGCCTTACCCTCCTGCAATAGGCTGTAAGCCATTAAGGCAACCTTATTGGCATCCTTTTTTTTGTTAGAGATAAATATCTGCTGTAGCTTGTATTCGTCCTCTCTGAATTCGTCGAGGTGCTTGTTATAGTAATCCCTCAGGTTATCCTCTGTAACGAGTATGTCTGCTGCTATGGCCCTGGAAAGCACACGGTTTCTCAGTTGGTTTATCCTTAAACCATTGTAAAAGTCTTTATAGTCTATATTTTCCTTTTTTAACTGCTCTCTAAGCTCCTGGTCTGTTATAAGGTGCTGTTTTTTTATGTTCTCTATTATCAAATCAACATCTTTGTCTGTTACCTCTATCTTGAATTTTTTTGCCTGCTGTCTTATCAGGAGGTCATCAATAAAATGGTCTATCTTCTCCTTAAGCTGTATGTTTCTGTAATATTCATTTATGGAGACATATCTCCCATGTTTTTCTATCTTTATATATTTCTCCAGGTCCTTTAATGTTATTATATCATCGTTTACAATAGCGATAATCCTGTCCACTATCTCGGCATAGGATATGCCTGCTAAAAAAAGGAACAGAGAAATAAAGGTGAAAGATAGAAGACGCCTCATTTATTTTTTGCTGCCGGTTCGGTCTTCTTCTCTGGTTTTGGCTGTGTGTCTGTCTTTTCTGTCTTTTCCTGCTTTTCAGGGACCTCAGGTCTTGCATCCTTTAACAGGTCTTCGTTTATGGTAATCTTTGCACTCTGTTTCAAATCTGTTATGTATTTCTCTAATGCCTGTGTCTGCTTTTCCTGGGCAAGTTTCTGTTTTATATAGTCCTTGACCTCTTCATAGGGCACATATGAGGGCGGTTTTATACCTTCGAGTTTTATTATGTGATACCCGAATTTTGTCTTGACTATCCCGCTTGTCTGCCCCACCTTTTTTAGTTTAAAGGCAGCATCTTCGTATTCCGGGAGCAGGCTACCTTTAGGGTGGAACCCTATCTCTCCACCACTTGCCTTTGCACTGGGATCAATAGAGTATCTCCTTGCCAGTTCAGCAAAGTCTTCACCTTTTGCCAGCTTATCCTTGATCTGCCTTGCCTCTTCCTCTGTATTTAAGAGGATATGCCTTGTGTTGATCTCCCTTTCCCTCTTAAAGGTCTCTTTATTCTTCTCATAGTACTTTTTCATATCCTCTTCTGTTATCTGGGAATCGAGGTTTATCTTCTTCTTTAATAGCGTCTCCAGAACAAGCTGTTCTTTAATCTCATTGAGCCTATCCTGGAATTCCTTTTCCTTTTCTATGTTCTCCTTTTTTGCCTCCCTCAAGAGGAGTTTTTTTATAATCATTTTATCGAGATAGTTCTTTTTCCCGCTCTGGGTTGCCACAATCATCTTCATATTAACAGGTATCTTGTCAAGGTCCTTATTAAACTCCTCTATGGTTATCTTTTCATTGTCTATTGTGGCAAGGACCTTACTATTGTCCGTCTTGGAGCATGAAAATATCATAGATGCGGCAAAGACAAGGATTATTATTTTTTTCATCTATTCACCCCGTGTTATTTATTGATTATCCATGTTTATATCATATAGAAACAATCTCCAGCAATAGATTTCTTGTAATATTGAGAAGATTGCCGCCTCTTTTGTCAGTGGCTATGATTATCCTGTTGTCCGGCATGAGCTTAATACTATTATCACTATCCTTTATAAGTCTTAGTATCTTTTTAATATCCACAGGCGTCCTCTCGGTGATATGCAAGACGATCCTGCCTGATGAATACTCCATCTTTTTTATCTTCAGGGATGTGAGGAATATCTTCAGTGATATGACATGGAATAGGCTGTTTACTGGTTGTGGTATTGCACCGTATCTGTCTACAAGCTCTTCTTTGATATCCAAAAGCTCGTCATCCTGCCTTATCTTGGATAACCTTTTATAGACAAGGAGTTTCTGGGCAGGGTCTTCAATATAATCATCAGGTATATAGGCCTCCACAGGGATGTTTATCTCTGTTACTACCTCCTCCTCTTCTTTTTCTTTCTTGCCCCTTAATTCATTCACTGCATCCTGGAGCATATTGCAATAGAGCTCAAATCCTATGAGGTTTATGTTGCCTGACTGCTCCTGCCCCAAAAGATTCCCTGCACCCCTTATCTCAAGGTCATAATTTGCTATCTGATAACCTGAGCCAAGCTCGGTCATCTCCTCTAATATCTTTAATCTCAGGGAGGCATCCCTTGTCAAGACAGCATCCTTCGGCACAAGGAGATATGCAAAGGCCTGTCTTGTGCCCCTTCCTACCCTGCCCCTCAGTTGATAGAGGTCAGAGAGCCCAAGTCTGTGGGCATTGTTTATAAAGATAGTATTGGCATTGGTTATATCAAGGCCTGACTCTATTATGTTTGTAGAGAGGAGGAGGTCATATTTCCTATCTATAAAGTCGAGCATAATCCTCTCAAGCTGCCTACCCTGCATCCTTCCGTGGGCAACAGCAATCCTCATATGGGGGATGAGCTTCTGGAGGTATTCATGGATTATGCCTATGTTGTGTATGTAGTTGTGCATAAAGAATACCTGACCCCCCCTGTCCAGTTCGTTTAAGATGCCTTTTTTTATATGTTCGTCCTTAAATTTCAGGACATAGGTCTTGACAGCGAGCCTGTCAAGGGGCGGGGTATTGATGATACTTAGGTCTCTTAAGCCTGTTGTGGCCATATAGAGGGTTCTCGGTATGGGGGTTGCACTTAAGGTCAGGACATCTATATTCTTTTTCATCATCTTGAGTTTTTCTTTATGCCTGACCCCGAATCTATGCTCCTCATCTATGACGAGTAGCCCCAGGTCCCTGAAACCCACATCCTCCTGGAGCATCCTGTGCGTCCCTATTATGATGTCTATCTTACCTTTTTTTAAGAGGTCTATGATTCTTTTCTGCTCCTCCTTTGTCCTGAATCTACTCAACATCTCAATATTTACTGGGTAATCCCTGAACCTGTCTGTAAAGGTCTTAAAATGCTGCTGGGCAAGCACTGTTGTTGGGACAAGGACAGCCACCTGTTTATTGTCCATAACAACCTTAAACGATGCCCTCAGGGCAACCTCTGTCTTTCCAAAACCCACATCACCGCAAATAACCCTGTCCATTGGCCTTGTCTTTCTTAGGTCCTCTATTACCTCCTCAATAGCCCTTGCCTGGCCCTCTGTCTCCTCATACTCAAACCGAGATTCCATCTCCCGGAAGAGTTCATCCTCCGGGGAATACGCATAACCCTCAGCAAGCTCCCTCTCTGCATAAACCTGGATTAGCTCCCTTGCCATATCCTCTACATATGCCTTAACCCTCTTTTTTGTATTTCTCCAGTAGTTTGCCCCGAGCTTATCAACCTTAGGCTTGTGTTTTTCCCCGCCTATATATTTCTGGACAAGGTGGAGGTCATCTATAGGCACATAAAGCCTATCCCCATCCTGATATTCTATTAAAAGAAAATCCTTGGCAATACCATCTATGGTCAATTTCTGTATGCCCCTGTATATCCCTATGCCACAGTCCACATGGACAACCCAGTCCCCAACAACCAAGTCCTTGAAAGAATTAAGAAATTCATCTATCCCAGCGACAGGTCTCTTTATAACCCTCTTTTTTGGCCCTATTATATCTTCCTCTGTAAGGACTATTATATCTGCGGTCCTGAACCCCCTCCTTAAGGGACCGACAACAATACCCCACTCCTTTTCTTTTCTGTTGAATGAGCCTTTTATGATAGGCAACGATATACCGTAGTTTTCAAATATAGCCCTTAACCTCTCTGCCTGCTTCTGGGTATTTGCAAAAAGATACAGGTATCTGTAGTCTAACCACTCTGTCTTTATCTTCTCGGATATAATGCTGAATATCTCTGTCTTTTTTGTCTCAAATATAAACCTTAAATCATTATTTGATGCAGTATGGATTACCTCTCCCTCGTCTTCTCCCTCTATACCTGAGATATCTATATTGAGAATGGCCTTGCAGATCTCTAAAAACCTCTCCTTAAATGCGCCATCTCTTTCTGTCTTTTCTAATACATCCTTTATAAACCTCAATCCCTGATGTACAAGGACCATATCTTCTTCCATATAATCGAGGATTGTGACACCCTGTCTCTTTGTTATCCTGGCCGGTGTAATATCTATCTTCTCGAGCTCACCTTTTGACCTCTGGGTTAATGGGTCAAAAAAACGGAGGGAAAAAATCTGGTCCCCCAGGAACTCTATCCTGACAGGCTGGGGTGAGGATGGTGCAAAAACATCTATAATACTCCCCCTCTTTGCAAACTCCCCCTCTTCCCTCACCAGTGATGCAAGCTCGTATCCGTTTTTATCGAGATAATCTATAAGACTCTCCTGATAGACAGTATCACCAAAGCATAGGGACATGCTCCTGCCCTTTAAGAGTTCCCTGTCTGTAAGGTCATGGGCCATGGCGCTGTATGGAAAAAGTCCAATAAACCTATCATCATGGACCAGGTGGTGGAGGAATCCTATCCTTTTAGCCTCATCCTCTTTTTCAAATACCCTATCGGCAAATACGGGGAATATATGGCAGTCCTGCCTTGAAAAGAACTCTACCTCCTCCTTTATGAGGAGTGCCTCATCCTCGTTTTCATAAAAGATTATGGATTTCCTGTCTGTCCTGGAGACAAAAAAGGAGATAAACGAGTTTATCTTGCCTGTTATATATATAAAACCTTTTTTTGGGAGCTGGTACATATGACCTTATCTTTTTTACGATGGAGGGAGGATAGAGGTAATCCTTTTGTATTCCTTTAAGACAAGGTTTGAAAAATTTTTATTAGGTCTTACGTTCTCTGATAGCATCTTTTTTAGCCTTGTAGGGCCCATATTATATGCATGCAAGGCAAGGCTCAGGTTATCGAAGTCCTCAAGAAGCTGGGAGAAAAAATAGACCCCTATCTTTATGTTCTTCTCTGGTTCATCGAGGGTTTTTGTGCCATTCCAGTGAACACCGGCATCCCTGGCAATATACTTCGCCAGTGAGGGTTTTACCTGGAATAAACCCCTTGCACCTTTTGGAGACACCACATTATGTCTAAAATTGCTCTCTACCTTTACTATGGCAAGCATCAATCTGTAATCTACATTATGTTTCCTCGAGGCCTTATAGATTATATTTGCTGTATGGGCAAGTTCTTTTTCAGAATTGATAGCACCCTCTTCCTTCATAAAATCCACTATCTTCTTTACAATCCTGTCATGTTTTACTGATTCTCTCTGAAATATGGGATGGTCACCAGTAATATCTCCGTATGCAAATACAAACAACATGGCGCCTATACCCAGGGATGTGAGTATTAATTTTTCTTTAATCTTCATAGGGTCTAACTTTATAACAAAAACAACCCAAATGTCAAATTTTGAAAAAAAACTATTTTTTGACAAAAGGGCTGAAATACTATAAAAATAATCATGGATATTTTTTTAAGGCCAACTCATGTCATTGATTCAGATAACAAAACCATTATAGATACTGTAGAGGCACTCACCTCTTCATGCAAAAACAATGAGGAAAAGGCAGTAAAACTCTTCTATTTTGTCAGGGACCAGATTCATTACAGTGTTTATATGCTATCCACATATCTTGAGGATTTTATTGCCAGCACTGTCTTGGCGAGAAAAAAAGGTTACTGCGTTCAAAAGGCCGTCCTCCTTGCCGCCCTTGCCAGGGCAGCCCATATACCGTCAAGACTTGCCTTTGCCAGGATAAAAAATCATAAGATACCAAAAGAGCTTATCGCCCAGACAGGGATCAATGTATTCCCGAGCCACGGCTACACCCAGCTATTCCTCAACAACAGGTGGGTTAGTGTAACCCCGGCATTTGATAAAGGACTATGCAGGGATATATCTGTCCCGGCTGTGGAATTTGACGGAATAAATAACGCCCTTCTTCCAGCCCATGACCTTGAAGGCAGACCATATATTGAATATATAGAAAAATACGAACCCCAGGCCGACCTGCCCTTTGAGTGGCTCAGAGGTAGACTTGTTCCAATATGGGGAGAGAAACATGCATGGCTCGAACAGGGCGATTCAAAGGGCCACAGGATGCCTTCTGGCTATGTGTTTTAGAAGACCTCCTCCTCTATTACAATCTCTTTTTTTATCTTTGTGAGTACCTCCTGGAGGACAGGCAGGACATCTGTCCTGAACCTCCCGGCAACAAGTATAAACATAATATCATCACCTATCTTGAGCATGCCCTCATTGAGCCAGACCCTTATATCTGCTATACCCTCGTGTTTTTTCATAGAACTGAGATATGCATCCAGGGCATCTTTGTCGTATGATAGACTCATGGCCTTTATGGGCCTGCCGTCTTTGGATGTCCCTCGCACTATACCGTTATGGACAACTATCATACCGAGGTCATCAGGGTTTGTCTTCTCCTTAATCTCCCTTATCCAATTATTTATCATGTGTCACCTTTACACTCTACTGCCTGATAATTATTTCTTCTTATAAAGCGGTGATATGCTTCTCAAAAATGCAACAGTATCTTTGAGGACATCAAAGGCCTTGTCTATCTGTGCCTTTGTATTATCTATACCAAAAGAAAACAGGAGTGTCCCCTGGGCAGTTGCATAATCACTACCTATGGCAATAAGGACATGGGATGCCCGCAGAGACCCTGATGCACATGCAGAGCGCGTAGAGACGCAGATACCCTTTTCATCGAGCATTATCATCATTGATTCACCTTCCACATATTCTACTGAAAAGGATACAAGTCCGGGGAGGCTCTTTTCAGGGTGGCCATTTATAACTATATCATCTATACCCTTAACCCGCTCAAGGAAATATCTCTTAAGACTCAATAGGTGCTCTGTCCTTGTGGGCATATCAAGCCTGGCAAGCTCTGCTGCCTTTGCCATCCCCACTATACCTATAAGATTCTGGGTGCCTGCCCTCTTGTTGTTCTCCTGTGTCCCGCCGTCTATAAGGGGGTAAATGGGTGTTTTTTCCTTTATAAATAAAGCCCCAACCCCTGGGGGCCCGTAGAACTGATTGGCAGCCATGCTCAATAAATCTACATTCATCTCCTCTACATCCACTGGTATATTACCGCAGGACACAACAGCATCTGTATGAAGCAGAACACCTCTTCCCCTTGTTATCTTCCCTATCTCCGTTATTGGTTCTATGGTGCCTATCTCATTGTTGGCATGCATTATTGTTACAAGAATGGTATCATCCCTAATAGCCTTCTCCACATCAGAGGGGTCTATCATACCGTATCTGTCCACAGGTACTGCTGTCACCTGGTATCCCATACCCATAAGAACCCTCAAGGTCCTTGAGACAGACTGGTGCTCTATATTCGATGTTATTATATGTTTACCCTTTTTTGCCCTGGCAAAGGCAACACCTTTTATTGCATGGTTTACAGACTCTGTCCCCCCGGACGTAAATACTATCTCTTCTGGTTTTGCATTTATGAGGGCTGATACCTTGGTGCGTGCATCCTCAAGGGTCTCTATGGCTGCATCGCCTATGCGGTGCTGGCTGGACGGATTGCCAAAGCCACCTTCTTCTATGTATTTTATCATAACCTCTTTGACAAGGGGGTGTAGTGGCGTCCCAGAGATATGGTCAAAATATATTAATTCCATTGAGATTTAACTCCTTTCAGATTGTATTTATTTTTCCTGAGGTATTGGTTTCCCGCATCTCTTGCAGAAAGGTGCCGGCTCAGACAGTTCTGCATCACAATAAGGGCAGTGACAGCCTGCCTCTTTTTTTTCTATATATTCAACCTTTTCAAACTGTTTAGGCTCCTTTGGCTTTCCTTCCTTGCGGTTGTAATAATCCATTATGGCCTTGTGAAGGGCATCGGCACCAAGATTTGAACAGTGGAGCTTGTTTTTAGGTAGCCCCCCGAGGCTCTCTGCAACGGATTTGTTCGTTATCTTCATGGCCTCTTCTAAGGTCTTGCCCTTTGCCATCTCTGTAACCATGCTTGATACTGCAATGGCTGCACCGCATCCAAAGGTCTCAAACTTTATATCCTCTATCCTGTCGTCCTTTACCTTAATAGTGATGGTCATCATATCCCCGCATACGGGATTCCCCACCTCTCCTATGCCATCAGGGTTTTCTATCCTGCCTATGTTCTTCGGTGACTTAAAATGTTCCATTACTGTCTCAGAGTACTGCATAGCTACCTCCTTTCAAATGCTTCTCATTAAGAGTTAATATAACTCATTAAACAGTTTTTTCAAGAAAAATGATAAATTTTATAGGTTGACATGGAAATACTTATTATGTTGAAATACCTACCATGGCGAAAAAGAAGGAGATAAAAGAGATAAAGCAGCCTGATTTTTTAATGAAGGCCATAGCAGGCTCATTTGAGTGGATAAAAAATAACCTGAGGGCATGCATAGTCGGGGCAGCTGTAGTTGTCCTGATAGTTGCAGGTCTGGTTACTTACATAATATATGAAAACAAAAAGGATGAGAGGATACAGGGGCTTTTTGTCCAGGGCATGCAGGCATACAGAGAGTATACTATAACAGGCAAGGAAGATACATTAAACACGGCAGAGGGCATATTCAACAGTGTGGCATCAGAATCAGGGAAAAAGATGAAGGCACTGTCAAAGCTTTATCTGGGCAGGATATACTATATTAAAGGTAAAAAAGATGAGGCCATAAAGGCATACAAAGAGGCCCAGACCCTCTCTGATGCAGAAGTGGTAAAGATACTATCACAGAAGGCACTTGACTCACTTAAAAGTACGCCTTAACCTCTTTGCATAATTCTTCCGGTATAACCACACTTACCGGCTCAACAAGTAATGATTGAAAGAAGTTTAAATCAGGGGCATAGTCCCTCATATTCAAAAATGTCCTCGGTATTATCCTGAAATGACATGGGAAAAACCTCTGGTCTTTCTTGCCGAAGAACATGGCTGCATTAAAGCTGTATATACCTGACTCACTATAATATCTGAATATCTTGAGAAGGCCTGAGACAAGGGCATCCATATCCCCTTCGTCGAAATCATCTACTGAAAAGACATGGGGAAATACACACATAATCTCACCAAGGATACCGAGGGATACAAAGGGGGTTATCCAGCATGCCTTTCCTGTCTCGCCTATGAAGCGCTGGCCTGTATTTTTTTCTATCTTTAATAGCTCATCCCAGAAGCTTATCCTGTTCTTTTCAAAAAACTCCTCAGAGGCCCTATACTCATCTGTAAACTGATTTCCAGGGAATTCTGTGGCAAAATACTGCTGGTGAGGGTGGACAAGGCCCCCTCCTGATGGTGGCATATAATTCCAGCTCATGAGGTGATATGGAAGTTCAGGGTTAATACTCCTTATCCTTTTCAGGAAATCTATACCCACATAAAGGGAATCATAGAGCCTTTTTTCAGTAAAACCCTCTACCGGGCACAGATGTTCATCTGTCATTATGGCAACAGCACTGTGTATATCGTATGGAAAGAGATTGGGGATAAGAACTGTCTCGCCCCTTGTAAGTCTGCCTTCCGGTACTACATCCCCTATGAACTTAGGTGTCCTTTTATCCCTATTTTCCTTGCAGAAGGGACAGAAGCCCTTGACCTCTGGTTTGAGATAATCCTCAAGGGGTAGTCTCTGTGACCTTATTGCCCCAAAATGGGAAAAATGACCTGTCCTGCCTGTGAGGGGGTCTATACGGACCTGAAAACCCTCCACTGTCTCTTCAAAACCCTTACGGGGGTCAAGAAATCTGCTTTCTGATTCAAAGACCTGAAATTTTATTGTCCCGGACATAAATACCTCACATTTTTGACCTCTATTGCCCCCATCTTACCATAATCGCCATTATTCAAACAATATTTAACATTACAGGCCTTTCAAAAGTATTATTTTTATGTAATACTATCTTCCCTATGGTCATATCCCTCGGAAAATGGACCCCTGGTTCTCTGGACAAAATCATATCAGATGCATCCAGGCTCCCTGATTCTGGAAAGAAAATAGGTTATATCTCCGGTCTTTTTATAGGGACCCCCTATGCAGATAATACATTAAAAGGCGGGGTAGATGAGGAGGAGGAACTCGTCGTCAACCTAAATGGGGTTGACTGTTTCACCTTTATTGACTATGTGGAGGCAATGAGGCTATCCAGTTCATTTGAGGGCTTTTTGACATATCTAAGACGCATAAGATACAGAGATGGTTTTGTTGAGTTCAGGCACAGAAATCATTTTTTTACAGACTGGGCAGTATATAACAGTGATTTTGTAGAGGATATAACAGGCCATATAGGCAGAGAAAAGGCGATAGAGATTGAAAAAATCCTTAATCTTAGAGGAGATGGTTCTTTTTTTGTCCCTGGCATAGACGCTAAAAAAAGAAGGCTTATCTTTATCCCCTCTCAAGATATAGACAGGGGTATAACAGAACAGTTGATGACAGGGGATTACATCGGCCTTTACTCCAACACACCCGGACTTGATGTATCCCATGTAGGGATAGTCATAAGGGATGGAAAAAGCCTCTACTTAAGACATGCTTCTTCCAGAGAAAAACACAGAAGTGTCATGGACGAGGATTTTACAGAATATGTAAAGACCAGAGACGGCCTGATTGTCCTAAGACCCAGATAGGCATCCCCCTACCATGGATTTTAAGGCCTTTCCAGGGTTTTTAAATTGTCTTAAATTATGTTAAAATAACATCAAAACAGGGCATCATGGATAACAACAATAAGATTGTAAAGATTATAGACTCTCTATCCAGGTATCTCCAGGGTAAGGAGAAGCCCTTAAGGCTTGCCCTGATTGCCTTTTTTTCCAGGGGACACCTCCTCATAGAGGACCTGCCAGGGCTTGGAAAGACCACCCTTGCCATAGGTATTGCAAAATCCCTCGGCCTGACCTTTGGGAGAATACAGTGCACCAGTGACCTGCTGCCAACGGATATAACAGGTCTCTCCATATACAACAAAGGTGCTGGTGAGTTTGAATTCCATCCAGGCCCTATCTTCAATAATGTCGTCCTCTGCGACGAGATTAACAGGGCCACACCAAAGACCCAGAGCGCACTCCTTGAGGCAATGGGTGAGAAGCAGGTCACCATAGAGGGCAAGACCTATAAACTCCCCCGCCTATTCTCCATCATAGCGACCCAGAACCCTGTTGAACAGTTCGGGACATTCCCCCTGCCTGAATCACAGCTCGACAGATTCATGATGAAGATTAGCATTGGTTATCCATCCAATGAAGCAGAAAGGGAGATATTAAAGGTGGGGAGTAAGAGAGAGGAGCTCTATTCCATAGAGCCAGTCATGGCAAGAGAGGAGGCAGAGGAGATACAGAAGAAGATAGAAAATGGCATATTCGTATCTGAAAAGGTCCTCGACTATATACTCGCCATTATAAACAAGACGAGGAGAAACGGATACATTACCGCAGGCCTATCCACAAGAGGTGCATTAACCATAATGAACACTGCCAAGGCAAATGCCTATTTCCATGGAAGGGACTTTGTGATACCTGAGGATATAAAAGAATTGGTAGAATATACCATACCTCACAGGGTGCTTTTCAAAGAAGAATACGAAGGTTTGGATAAAAGGGAGATTATAAAATCTTTAATAGAAGAGATACCCACCCCGGCGTAATAAAGATAACAAAGGCAGGCTTTCTCTACATAATCTTGACCATATTTCTGGGTGTATCTGCCATCAATACAGGAAATAACCTGATATATCTTATAGTTGCAGCACTTTTGAGCTTTATGGGTATCTCGGGTTTTTTTGGTAAAAATAACCTCTCATCTGTAGATGTTGATATAGAATTCCCCCAGGAGATATATGCAAGAAATGAATTTCCTCTCAAGATCAACCTGACAAACAAAAAAAGACTCCTTCCAGTATTTTTAATGAGGGTCAATGTGGCAGGGCAGGTGGCATTTTTCCCCTATATTGATCCAAAATCTCAGGCCAGCAGATACATAAATATCTCCTTTCCCAAAAGAGGCAAATATAAGATAAATGACCTGTATATCTATTCTGTCTTCCCCTTTAATTTTTTCACAAGATACAGGACCCTTGATAAGGCCTTTGAATCTATAGTGTTCCCTGAACTAAAGGCATGTTCCCTGCTCACCCTATATGAAAGAGACAGGAGATTAAAAGGCGATAGGGCATCTGATACTACAGGATACGAGATGGATATAGTTTCTATAAGGGAATATGCATACGGCGACCCCATGAAATACATAAACTGGAAGGCCACGGCAAAGACAGGAAAATTAAAGACAAAAGAGCTCTCTTCCCTTTTATATAGACCCATTATAATAGATTTTGATGAGGTAGTTATAAAGGATATAGAGGAGAAGGTATCTTGTATAGCATACTCTGTCTCAAGGCTCATTAAAAATAACACCCCTATAGGTCTCAGGATAAAGGACAAATTATATCCACCCGATATATCACAACCCCATAAAATAAATATGTTAAGGGAACTTGCCCTCTATGAAAACACCTGATTCAAAGTCAATCAAGATAGAGGTCATGGTCAAGCTATTAACCTATATAATAGGCGTAATAGGGTTTCTGTCTGTCTACAGGTATATAAACCTTTTATACTCCGCCTGTTTTTTATCACTTTTTATCCTGTCTATATACTTTGAATACAGACAAAAATTTTATATCCCCCGATGGGCTGTGAATATCCTATCTCTCTTGGTGGTTATATATGCCATCTACAAGATAAATACAGAGGAGCTTGTTACACAGATAGTGGAGACCCTCCTTATTATATATGCAGCTAAATTCCTTGAGCAAAAAAAAGTAAGGGACTATATGCAGATATATACCCTCACCCTTTTCCTTCTTGCCGGGATGGGGCTTATGTCCCTGGATATTACATTCTCCATCTTTCTTGTTATAGTTGTCATAATGCTATCCACCTCTTTTGTCCTCCTTACCTTTTTTTCACAGGACCCGCAGATGGAACTGACAAGGCAGGTAGCAGGAAGGGTTATCCTAAAATCCATGTATATACCTGCCCTCGCCATACCATTAACCGTCGTTATGTTTGTCATACTCCCGAGGACACAGTATCCCATATTCGATTTTCTCAACAGGCCTAACAAGGCAAAGACCGGGTTTACAAACAGGGTAAGGCTCGGTGCTGTATCCAATATACAGGAGGATTCAAGTGTAATATTCAGGGTAAACATGGACAGGATAAATGACGATGAACTCTACTGGCGGGGTATAGTCCTCGATTATTTCGATGGTGTATCATGGAGTGCAAGGGATAAGAATACAGTACAACTAAATGCACCTTTATCTGCCCCGGGAAGGACAATAAAACAGACAATATACCTTGAGCCCTATTCGGACAGATTTATCTTTGCTCTGGATAAGCCTGCCTTTATCTCCATAAAGGGGGTAAAGAGGTTTGACGACCTCACCTTCAAGATGCCTTTTTCCATAGAGAGGAGGCTCCGATATGAGGTCATGTCCATACTATCCGATACCCTTATAGAAACCAATATAGACAGGGATGGGTATCTGCAACTCCCTGAATCTATATCCCAGGATATAAGGCACCTTACCAAGAGTATCATGAACGGCGAAGACAGGATGAAAGACATCCTCAGCCTACACAGGTTTTTCAACGACGGGTCGTTCAGATATTCCCTTAAAAACCTCCCCTATACCAAATCCCCATTAGATGATTTTCTTTTTAAAAACAGATACGGTAACTGTGAGTATTTTGCCTCTGCCTTTGCTGTAATGCTGAGGATTGCAGGGATACCCACAAGGCTTGTAGGCGGCTATAGAGGTGGATATTACAATGAAGTGGGTAGATACTACCTTGTCCCCCAAAAGAATGCCCATGTATGGGTAGAGGCATTTTTAGAGAACAGAGGCTGGGTAAGGCTTGACCCCACCCCTGCCTCCATTGATAATTTTGCCTTGCTAAAAAAAGGCAGCCCCATGATGAGGCTGAGGCTTGCCCTGGATACCATAAATTATTACTGGTACGCCTTTGTTATCAATTATAATCTCGATAAACAGCTATCTATCATATTCGCCATAAGGTCAGGTATTAAAAAACCTTCTATCAAACTGAACACGATAGACTGGTGGAGATACGCAAGATACCTTTTATTTCTTTTAGTTGCAGCGGCCATAGTCCTTTTTGCAGTAAAGGAATACAGACTGAGAAAAAACATGGATAGGGCTATCCTCTTGATGTTTTTAAAAAAGATGAAAGGGTATGGATATGAAAAAATGTCCTCCCAGGGTTTAGAAGAGTTTGTGATGGGCATAAAAGAGGAACCTTTGAGGGAAAAGGGGTTTATATTTGTCAGACAATTCCAGGAATTTTTTTATAAGGATTTAAGACCTAACAGAGAGGATATAAAAAAGATGAAGGATGCTATAAGGAATATGAGACCCTAATAACCTCATTTCCAGTGTTTTATGGCTTTATAATCCATACCCCTAAGTGAATCAAGTGGACGGGCTACATCACCTGGTCGGTAAAACCTGGCGGGCCAGCTATCGAAAAACGCTTTGAGCGACGTGAAAACTGGCCGTCGACGATAAGAAACGGAATACCTCCGAAGTAATCTCCATGGAGGTGGGTACGGGTCCAAGACAGTTTCCCCCACAAATGAGAACATCTTAATAAGCCTTGCAGGTATTTCTTCGAGAAACATGGCAAGATGACCATTTTGCCTCACACTGGCTATCACCATTTATTATCTTATGTATGGTTTTCAATCTGCTTCTCTCATTATTTTTCAATTTATTCTATTAATAGTTCAATCATATTAAGACAAAAGAGACTTGTCAAGAAGAACTTGGGGAGATTTTTTTGAGTTTTTGAAAAAATATCAACACAATAGAGACCCCATTAGAGTCAGAAAGGTATTATTCAACTTTAGGGCAATAGAAAGATAGAAAAAAGGCTCTGGGGATATTTTTTAGGCCTTTATTACCTTAATTCTATTGAGGTTCATCTCGCCGAGGCCTCTTTTATATGCTGCAACTGTTGTTGATATATCCTGAGGCCTGAGATTAAAGAGGGTTGTGGCATAGGCGTCTGCAGCCACTATGTCTTTAGATGCAATGACCCTGTTCATTATTTTTACGTCCCTGAGGCTGCCACCCTGGGGACCATGGTTTGTAAGTATCCTTGTGGCGTCAATAATCACAAGATGGCTTTTTACAAAGGAGTTTAAATCAGCCAGTGCCTCATCTATCTCCCTGTGGATATAGCCTCTATTTCCTCCCATGATTCCCATCATATTCTTGAGACCCAGGGTCAGGCCGGTCAATCCGTGGTGTTTTGCAATAGGGCAGTTTATAAAGACATTGGCCTTGAGGGCATCATCGTATAGCTCCCAGTTTTTCAAAAAAACACCGTTTATCTTTGTATCCCTGAACCTCTCGTTTTCTGTGTATTTCAGTTCTACACCCTTTAAGCCCTTTAAAGCCCCGGCAATGCCGCTATTTTCATAGCATCTCCTGGGGTCATTGCATGTATTATCAAACACCTTCACAAGCCTTGCGCCTGCCTTAAGGCACTCTTCAACGATTGTTCTTACCACTATAGGGTGGGTATTGGCAGCATATTCTGGTTTTCTATCCCAGCCTATATTAGGCTTTACCACAACTACATCACCTTTTTTAACAAAACTCTGCATACCCCCTGAGGCAGATATGACTGCCCTTGTTATACCCTCGTAGTCCTTACCTTCTGAAACAGCGATAGTTGAAGGCTCCCGGGCAAAAAGATTTTTAGGAATCTGGTTCAATATTGCAGAAGATATTATGAGCTTTAAAAAATCTCGTCTGTGCATTATACTTTATTGTAATGCTTTTTAAATATTTGTCAACATGAGATAGAAATTTTAAAAGAGGATACAATGGATAGTGATTCATACATAGGGCGCCGTGATTTTATAAGATTCATAAGCGTGCTCGGTGCATCAATTATCATACCCCATTCTTCTATCGAGGCCAAAGAGGTAGAAAAACTCCTGGATAATGAAGACAGGGAGGGCTTCTATATTAGGTTTATAAACCCCATAAGGCCCTTAGACCCAAAAAAATGGACACTCCAGGTTGGAGGTCTATGTGAAAACCCCAGGTCATTCCATCTCCATGACCTGAAGAAACTCGAGAAGGTAACCCAGGTCTCAAGGTTGAAATGCGTTGAGTCATGGTCAAGCAAGGCAAAGTGGGGTGGATTCAGGCCAAAGGTGCTTTTTGATATAGTTAAACCAAAAAAAGAGGCCAGGTATCTATATCTCTATTCAGAGGATAAATACTATGAATTTATCCCCATCCAGGATCTGCTCCATCCAAGAACCCTTTTTGCCTATGAGATGGATGACAGACCTTTGCCTGACGTCCATGGTGGTCCATTGAGGCTTATAGTCCCGCCAAAATACGGATACAAGAGCGTCAAGACCATCTTAAGGCTAGAATTTGTTGAGAAAGAACAGAAGGGATACTGGGCAAAGTGGGGCTATTCCAACGAGGCAACAATACAGCCTGGGCTTGATTATGCCCTTGATCTAAAAGATTTCAGAAAAGTAGATAAACCTGGTGAACTGAATTATTGATTGAAGACCTGCAAAAAGGTCTCTTTTATCTTTTCCTTGCCATAATTCATGTCAGAATATAAAATATAAAAAACCAGCCAAGCTCATGATAAAAAAACAAAGAGGAGGTCTAATATGGAAGATAACAGGATTTCTTATCACGATTCAGTCCGAAAGATATATGACAGGATTAAAAAAGACAATATGAATAACATCTGGGACAGGTATGAGGCACAGGGTATGGGTGGAAACCCTGACCAGAGATGCCCTTTCTGTCAGGGTGGTGTTCGCTGTGACCTGTGTTCCAACGGGCCATGCAGGGCTGATGTATCAAAGGATAAAAGGGGTGTGTGCGGTATAACAGGTGATGGGATGGCTATGAGGATGATGCTGCTGAGAAATGTAATGGGTGCATCCACTTATCATTATCATACAGAACAGACCATAAAGACCTTAAGGGCTGTGGCAGAAGGCCGGTCGCCTTTTAGGATCCAGGAACCGGAGAAGATGAAGGCCCTTGCCCTGCGTTTCAACATACCTGATTTTCTCCCGGATGACGAGATTGCCCTTGCCCTATGTAACCATTTTGAGGCAGATTTCAACAGAAAATACGATGAACCAAGCCATATTGTCTTGACCTTTGCACCAAAGGAGAGGATAGCAAGATGGAAAGAACTGGGGATATTCCCTGGGGGGATATACGGTGAGATGATGTTCGCCACAAGCTCCTGTCTCACCAATGTGGACGGTTATTATAAGAGTCTTGCCTTAAAGGCCATGAGGCTATCTATAGCCATGGCATACCAAAGCCAGATTATCAATGAATACTGCCAGGATATACTGTTCGGCACACCAAGACCCCACAAGATGAGGTGCAACCTGGGTGTCCTTGACCCGGACTATGTGAATGTCCTGCCCAATGGTCACGAACCATTCCTCGGATTTGCCATGATCCAGCTTGCAAGAAGGCCAGAGTGGCAGGAGAAGGCAAGGGCGGTGGGTGCAAAGGGTCTCAGGGTTATAGCCAACATAGAGACGGGTCAGGAGATGATACAACGCTGGGAGATGGACGATGTGTTTTATGGTTACACAGGTAACTGGATTATGCAGGAGGCCATACTGGCAAGCGGGTGTATTGATCTATTCGCATGTGATATGAACTGCTCCATGCCTGTTGACCCTCTTTATGCACAAAGATATAAATTCAAACTGATCCCGGTGAGTCAACTCGTTGCCTTCGAGGGCATAGACGAGAGGATTGATTATCTGCCCGAGGAGGCAGAGAAACAGGCAGCCCAGCTTTTGACAATGGCTATAGATAATTTTAAAGAAAGGAAGGCAAATGTCGAGCCTGTGACAGGACTCCCTGTAAGCGAGGCAATTGTGGGATTTTCCACAGAGAGTATACTCGATGCATTGGGCGGGACACCAGAGCCTCTTTTAAAGGCCATAGCAGGTGGCAGCATAAAAGGTGTCGTAGGACTCGTATCCTGCACGACACTTAGGGATTCAGGTCAGGATGTCCATACTGTTAGGATGGCAAAAGAACTGATAAAAAGGGATGTCCTGGTCTTATCCATGGGCTGTGGAAATGCAGCTTTACAGGTGGCTGGCCTGTGCAGTTTTGAGGCAAAGGAGCTTGCAGGCAATGGCCTAAAGGCAGTATGTGAACTTCTGAAGATACCCCCGGTATTAAGCTATGGTACATGCACGGATACAGGCAGGCTTGCAGATCTACTGGCATCCCTTGGAACATCAATGGGTGTACCAGTCAATGACCTGCCCGTTGCTGCTGTGGCACCGGAATACATGGAACAGAAGGCAACCATAGATGCCATATTTGCCCTTGCCTTTGGTTTGTATACCTATGTAAACCCTGTCCCAACTGTTACAGGGGGACCCAATCTTGTAAAGCTGTTGACAGAGGATTGTAAAGACATTACAGGTGGTATATTGGGTGTGGAAAAGGACCATATTAAGGCAGTAGACGGGATTATGGCGCATATAGAGGAAAAGAGGAAAAAGCTGGGTATATAGACCTATGGGACTGTAGAGGGCTCTGTAACAGATTTCAAAAATGAGGGCCTAACCCAGGTATAATTTTGAAAAAGGGGGGGGTATAGGTGATGACTGTGGAAGGCAAACAGGAGAATAAGGGTATTCACTGGGCATGGATTGTCCTTGCAGTATGCTTTATAGACCTCTATATCAACTACGGCATAAGGCTGGGCTACAGCGTCCTCCTCCCTGAGATGATAAGGACTATGGGGTTTACAAGGAGGCAGGGAGGGGATATATTTAATGCCTATTTTATAGTCTATATCCTATTTTCACTCTTTACTGGTTATCTCACAGACCGTCTTGGCGCAAGAAAGGTCATATCCATCTTCTGCATCATACTTGGCATAGGGACAGTGCTTATGGGCACGGCCAACAGTTTCTGGCAGGCATGCATCTTTTACGGTATTGTGGGTATGGGCGGGGCAGCCATGTGGACACCTATTATTACTTTAGTCCAGCGGTGGTTTGCCGTGAGGAAAAAAGGCATGGCACTCGGCATCCTTTCTACAGGCTTCGGGCTTGGTTTTGCCACCATGGGGAGATTCTATCCTGCAATAGTTGCCTGGAGGGACTGGCGTTACTGCTGGTATATACTAGGCATTGCAGCGCTCTTTATGGTCATTGTCAATGCCTTGCTTTTAAGAAGCAAACCAGAGGATAAGGGCCTTGTCCCGTGGGGGACAATAGAAGGAGAAAATACCAGGCAAAAAGGCACAGCATCAATAAACACCCAGAAGATAAGCTTTTCGGAGATGCTCTCCATCCCCAATTTCTGGTTCATTGGGTTTTCATATCTTTTAATCGCCGCCTCCCTGTACCTGCTTCTAACTTTTATGGTGGATTATGCAAGGTATGAACTGGGCTTGCCCTATGCAAGAGCATCGCTTCTTGCCACCATCCACGGGACAGGGCAGATAGTAGGGGTACTTACAATCCCCATGGCATCTGACTATATAGGCAGGCGTATGACGCTTATACTCTCCAATGCCTGCATAGGTCTTTCTGTATTGAGCATAATACTTGCAGGTCCCAATGTGGTATGGCTTTATGTAAGCATAGGATTTCTCGGTGCATTCTTCGGTGCCACATTCCCCATGTATGGTGCAGCAGGGGGTGATTATTTCAAAAAGGAGATGATGGGGACAGTAATCGGAGCCCTTACCATCTTCTACGGCTCGGGCGCTATCCTTGCCAACAGGATGGGTGGGCATATAAGGGATATTACAGGTTCATTCTTCATTCCCTTTATAATCGCCTTCATATCAGCCATTGTGGCATCTGTCTTGATGATATTTGTGAAAAAAAGACCCACAATGCAGATATAGTTTTCATAATAGAGAGACTTTTGGCCTTGATAGCCTTTTTTGTGCCATGAGTCTTGCCTTTTAATGTTCCTTAAGTTTTACATAAACCCTGCCGATAAAGATATTGCTATGAGGGTAGAATACTCTGCAATAGGTTTGTCATCTGTCTATAATGCTACATACAAACAAAAAAATACACACATCGAAATAACAAGACCTATAGCAAAGGGAGATCGTGTTGATATTGCCTCTCCAAGGCCGATCAACGAAAATAAAAAGGCCTGGGATACCACACTTGAATACAAAAAGGATGACTATTTGACAGAAAAACAGAGGATTGCCCGTTTACTCATCGAGGCCATGTTCGGGGTAAAGATCCCAGATCAAATCTCGATAAAGGGTCAGAATGGTTATTCATCTCAAGAAAACCAAGATACTTCTCAAAGATATGAAGTAACAATTATTGATTTCACAGAAAAGTTTGAAAAAGAGGATGTTGATTTCAAGGCAGAGGGCTATGTGGTAACAAGCGAAGGAAAAATATATAATTTTAATGCCTCTGTAAGACTAAATCGCTCCCTTTATGAGGCAGGTGTATCCATTAACAGACAGATTCAAGGTAAAGACCCTATTGTTTTGAGCCTCTCAGGTGTCTTTAATGGCCTTTCAGAACACACCATTGATTTCGACATTGATGCCGATGGTGTTATTGATAAGATTAATTTTGTAAAAGAAGGGAGCGGGTTTCTTGTAATAGATAAAAATAATGACAGAAAAATCAATGATGGCAAAGAGGTGATAGGCGCACAGAGTGGTAATGCCATCTCTGAATTATCCGACTATGACGATGACAAAAACAACTGGATTGACGAGGCAGATGCGGTCTTTGTCAAACTCTCTGTTTGGGAAAAAGATTCATCAGGAAGAGATATTATTACGCCCTTAAAAGACAAGGGCATAGGGGCTATATGTCTAACAACTGTTCCTACTCCCTTTCAGATTAAAAACATAAAAGGTTCTTACGGAGAAATCTTTGATTCTGGTGTATTTCTCTTCGAGAACAGTACGGTATCAACCTTCCACAGAATAGACTTGTTTGCATAACAAGACTGCAAGTTCAGCTCAAAAACTCTTTTTAATATGAGTTCTTTAAAAAACATAGATTAATCAACAATCTTTTTTGTGTGGGTGTTTTAGGGACAGAGAAAAAGAGGATATTTTTTATAGCCACATTCAATAATTTCAATAACTTATATGGAGCGGGCAACGGGGATCGAACCCGCGGCATCAAGCTTGGGAAGCTTGCACTCTACCAGCTGAGCTATGCCCGCCTTGGATATAATCTAAAGTATTTTTTTATGTAAATCAAGTCTTCTTTCTTCTCTTAAGATCTCCATAAAACTTTTTTAAGGCCCTGGAAACCTAACCAATTTTTTTTCCTTTTTTATCGAGGACCTCTCTTATTTTTTTTGAGATATCTTCAAGGGTAAAGGGTTTTTGGATAAACTCTAACCCCTCTTTTAAAATCCCGTGATGGACAATCACATTATCTGTATACCCTGACATAAAAAGCACTGCTGACTCTTGATGTATCTCCTTTATCTTTTCAAATAGTTCCGGGCCTCTTAACCCAGGGATAACCACATCCAGCAGCACAAGGTGTATATCATCTTTATATCCACTGCAGACAGATATTGCCTCTTCCCCATTTCCTGCCTTCAAAACATTATATCCCTGCATCTTGAGCATCTCTGCAGCGGATTCCCTTACACCTTCCTCATCTTCTATTATAAGGATTGTCTCGCTGCCTCTAAATGTCTCTTTAGCCATGTAGCCATCTTTTTTATCTCCCTCTTTTTTGTCAACACAGGGAAGGTATATCTTGAATGTTGTGCCCTTATTCGCCTCAGAATAGACCCATATATTTCCACCGCTCTGTTTTATAATCCCGTATACTGTTGATAATCCAAGACCAGTGCCCTCCCCTTTTTCCAGTTGAGACCTAACCTCATTCCATGGGCCAAGGCTTATCTTTATATTTAGACCCATGACCTCTGCAACGGCCTTAATAAGATCTATGTTAAAACCCTGGGGGTCTCCCTTATTATCGAGGAATTCATAGGGAGGGTAGTTATGGTCTGCCCTTACAATCAGCTGTTTCTTTTCAAGGACATCTTTTGCCTGAACATAAGGGCTAATAAAAAAAATCTGTGAAAGTAATAAAAAAACTATGACCTTAATAGACAGCATTAATCGCGCCATAGGCTCTGTATAACAAATCAATTCATAGATTGTAAAGGGATTTGTAAAACTGATGGAAAACCAGATTTCGTATTGGATTTTCCTTAAAATCTTCAAATATAAAATGTTATAATACATACGATGCTATCTGATAAGGCCATCTTTGAGAGGATAGTTTTGATTCTATCTGCCTGCCTGACATGCGCTGGGTTTATAGGGGTTATCTATGTTATCAGGATGGGCATACTGCCTTCTCATAACCTGATGGGGCACTCGAGGGAATATGAAAAGGGGTGGAGGCTTTTTTTCATGATTTTTCTGGGTATCCCCTGTTTTCTGGCTTTCTTAGCCGGTATTATGCCCTGGATTATATGGAGACCCTGGAAAAAGTCATCCATGAAAAAAAAGAAGGCATCATGAAAGGGATGCCTTCTGTACATTAAACTATAGAAGAATTAATCGAGATCAGCCTTTTCTGTTATACCCGAACCTCTCCTCAAATACAGGTGCTACAAGATTATCAACAGGTGCATAGTCATCCCTTATTACTATGGCATATTCTTTATTGAGGAAATCTTCCATCATCCTCTCGGGGACAACATAGGATTTTGCATGTTCCTTAAGCTCAGTCTTTACATATCTTACAAAGTTATCTATATCCATAGGACCGTTTGATGCAATTACTATGAATGTACTTATCTTTGTATTTTCGAAATCAGGGCTTACAGACACAAGATAGACATTCTTTCTCCCGAACACCTCTGACAAGGTCTTGATATAAGACGGTAGAAAGGCCCCCTTATGGAAATTATCTATAATATTAGACATGAGCAGGCCATTGGGCTTCATAATATCCTTTAATTGCTGGAGAAACTCCTTAGTGGTCAGGTGATAGGGTATGGAGAGGTCATTATAGGCATCTGTGAATATGAGGTCATACTTCTCTTTGCAGTTCATGACATACCAGCGCCCATCCTCATTGTAGCTTTTGATTCTCGTAGTCTTTGGCAGCCCCAGATGGTTATATACAATCCTGGTCACCTCCGGGTCAATCTCCACTACATCTATATCTGCCTTAGGGTAGTATACCTCCATATATCTTGGAAAGGTATAGCCACCACCACCTATAGTAAGGCTTTTGAAGTGCTCATCTTTTCTAAATTTCCATTTCAAGACATCCGAATAAATCCTCTCGTATTCGTATTCAATATGATAGGGGTCATCAAGGGCAACATACGAATGTATAAGGTTATCCAGTATCATTGCCTCAAGAGGGGTATTATTGTCTTTGCTTACTGTCTTTGTTAGTTTTATAGTAAAATAGTCACTTTCTTTATAGAGGTATGTGTTTTTCTGAAGAGGGGGCCTGTAAAGGTAATGGTATATGAGCCATAAAAAAGGCACGGCAACAACAAGAAACAGCACGGCCATCTTTTTTGTCCTGAATAGTGACCCGGAGAATATAGCAGCAAGTATGAGTATAATACCCATGGTAAAGACTATACTTCTTGTGCCCATATAGGATATAAGGAAAAAGCCTGTGGCAAATGTACCGATTATAGCGCCGAGCGTTGAAAATGCATAGATCTTGCCTATAACATTGCCCGCCTTATCAAGGTTTTTCAGTGTAAGTCTTACCACAACAGGGGAGATAGTACCGAGAACACATCCAGGGATAAAAAATATAATAGTGGTGACAATGAATATCCTCAACATGAGTGATACAGGAAATCTATATGCAGCAATGGCATAGGTAAGGGGGATAATGGTGAGAGAGGTAATCCCTGATATGAGGAGTAACCACCCCAGTGTCTTTCTAGTAGGGAATCTGTCAACAAGTTTCCCGCCTATGTATGCCCCGATGCTTATCCCGGCAAGGATGACACCTATTATACTCGTCCATGTATATATGGATACGCCCACAAAGGGGGCAAGTATACGACCTGCTACCATCTCTATAACAAGGGAACAAAAGCTCGCAATGAATGTGATTATGTATGCTTCTATCAAGCTCATCTTTTCAGAAATCCTCCTTTTTTATTACTCTAAGCTGTAAAGCCAATATTCTATTCAAACAGGCGTTATTAAATCAGACCTGAAGAATCTAACTTATTAAAGCTATGCAGTATATTTGACAGATTACTGTGATTTTTTCAATAGTTAATTTTTGAGAGGCCCTGGGCATCTTTCTAATATAGACTATAGACTGGCGACTAAAGACTACAGGCTTATAAAATCCTAAATCCAGATTTAGTGGGAGGATATCCCTTAAGGTCTAATCTCTCTGAGACATATAATTTTCGAATTCAACGAGGTTTGCCTCGAGGTGCTCCACCTCTTCAATGAGCCTTCTTGCCTTTTCTTCAAGCTCTGTGCCTTTGGCTGATTTTGCTATCCTCCTTGAAAGACCTGCAATAGCTACAATACGGTTTCTGAAATTATGGGCAGTCTCAAGGAGTATTGTCTCCTGACGCTGGCAGGATGACATAAGCATTTTAATAAGGTGTGCCCTCCCGATTATTGCACCAAGGAGGTGTCCAATAACCTGGAGATACTCGAACTCTTCACTGGAGATGGGTGTCCCCTCCTGCCCTGAATCCACAATAAGGGCACCGAGCTTCTTTTCTTCATTGGTTAATGGGTCAATATAAGCAAGAGGGATTATGGCCTTTATTTTTATTGATTCACTGAGGGTGTGTGTATAACCATTTATTGAATGGGGGTCTGTAAGATTAACAGGGATGCCTTTTTTTACAGTATCCCATACTACGCTGTCTTTATGGATCTGCAATCCCTTCAAAGGACACAGATGCTGACCCGCCCAGTATCTCAGGGTTAAATCATCACCCTCGAGAAATGCACACCTTGCCCTTTTTCCCAGCTTTTCACAGAGATGGTTGAGGACTGCCTCTATGATCTGTTCAGGTGATGTGCTTGAGCTCAAAAGATGGACTATCTCGAGGATGTCCCCGAAGCCTTTCATGCATCCATCACGGTTCTCGGATGTTTTCTGGGTATCCACTGTTTTTATGGTAACACTTTTTTCCCTCATGGACAACAGGGAAGTTTATTGTAATCACCATTTGTTAAACATAAAAAAAGATGCACCTATAATCATGAGGAAGGCAACGATATAGTTCCATCTTATGCCTTCTTTCAAATAAAGAATCGAGAATACTGCAAAGACAACAAGGGTAACTATCTCCTGTATGACCTTTAATTGGGCAGCAGAGAATGTCTTGTGTCCTATACGGTTGGCAGGGACCTGAAAGCAATATTCTACAAATGCTATTAGCCAGCTTATAAATACTACCTTCCATAGAGGTGAATCCTTGAATTTAAGATGACCATACCATGCAAAGGTCATAAAGATATTGGAGATTGTAAGAAGTGTTATTGTTCTCATCTATGCCTCATCTTTTATTTTGTGTTTTTTCAGTTTGGAGAATCTTAGTCATTGGTTAATATTTTAAGGATTGCATATCTGGTTTATATATTTTATGGTAGGCGCGACGGGTATTGAACCCGTGACCTCTACCGCGTCAAGGTAGCGCTCTCCCACTGAGCTACGCGCCTATATATTTGGTGAAAATTTATAACAATTACTGTTTTCCTTTGTCAAGATAAACTTTTTTTTCCAGTTTATGTGGATGAACCAATTTTTTATTGATTTTATATGTCTTTTGATTTTATATTGCATATGAAAAATATCACAAATTATACATGAGATAAAAAAACAATATTCAGGAGGCTGGCAATGGAAGAGATTGGAAGGCAAATTTTCTGGAATGTTGGTGGAGGTGCCCGATGGATCTCCTATGCCCTAATGGTGGCAACGTTCATCGCCCTCATTTACGGTATCAAAAAAAGATATGCCATGTGGAAGATAGGGAAGCCAACAACATTTAAATTTACAGACAGGCTTGGCGAAAGGATAGGATATTTTATAGCAAACGGTATCTTCCATAAATCTATCCTTAGAGAGGCATACCCCGGCTGGATGCACTTTTTTATATTCTGGGGTTTTCTCATACTGGCCATTGCAACTGCACTTATTGCTATACAGGACGACGTTATAAGGTTGATCTTTGGCGTAGAGTTCATAAAAGGGGATTTTTACCTTGTCTTCTCGTTCCTGACTGACCTTGCCGGTGCCATTGCCATTATAGGTATCCTCATGGCTATATGGCGCAGGTATGTGGTCAAACCCACAAGACTTGACAATAAGCCCGATGACCTCATAGTGCTTCTATGGATACTGGCTGTCCTTGTTACAGGTTTCCTCGTAGAGGGCGCAAGGATTGCAGCAGACCCAAAACCATATGAGGTGTGGAGCTTTATAGGCTGGATAACATCATCCATTTTCCCGGCAGCAGAAAAAGGGACAACCTATATACCCCACGCTGTCTTCTGGTATATCCACATGATTCTATCCTTTGGTCTGATTGTATATATTGCATATTCAAGGCTTCTCCATATAATCACCTCTTCCCTTAATATGATGTTCAGGGGAGTGGAAGACAGCCCAAGGGGTGCCATTGCACCCATTGAGGACTTTGAAAATGCTGAGGAGTTCGGTGTCAATTCCATCGAGGGTTTTACCTGGAGACAGATATTCGACCTTGATGCATGCACAAGATGCGGAAGGTGCCAGGATCTATGCCCTGCATACAACAGCGAGAAACCATTGTCTCCAAAGCAGTTTATCCAGGACCTCAAGGCAGAGTGGGAGAGGACAGCACAGGGTCAAAAGAATGAGGATGGTCTAATTGACACTGTAATCCAGGAAGAGACACTGTGGTCATGTACTGCATGCCTTGCATGTCAGGTTAACTGCCCTGTCTCCATCCCAACCTTTGATAAGAACATCGAGATGAGGAGGTATCTGACCCTGACACTGAGTAAGACAACATCAGAGACAAGGCTACTGTTCAAGAACCTCCAGCAGAAGGTTGACCCCTATGGAATGGGTAAGAGGCAGAGGACAGAGTGGATAGAAGGCCTGGATATAAAGATGATCGGTGAGGAAGAGGTAGAATACCTATATTGGGTTGGCTGTGTTGCATCCCTTGATGACAGAAACAGAAAAGTAGCCAAGGCATTCTCAAAGATACTGAATACTGCAGGCGTATCCTTTGGCATACTTGGACAGGAAGAGACCTGCTGTGGTGACCCTGCAAGGAGATGCGGCAATGAAGACCTTTATCTCGGTATTGCCCAGGGCAATGTAGAACTCCTTAAAGAGATGGGCATCAAAAAGATAATAACAACATGCCCACACTGCTACCATACACTGAAAAATGAGTATCCCCAGGTGGGCGGTGATTTTGAGGTATACCATCAGTCAGAGTTTATCTGGAAACTCATAAATGAAGGAAAACTAAAGATTAACCCGGCCATAGAAGGCACAATAACATTCCATGACCCATGCTACCTGGGCAGGGTAAACAGGATATTTGATGAACCAAGAAATGTAGTGGCCAAGGCAAAACAGGGCAGCTATGTAGAGATGGGCAGAAATCACGACAGAAGCTTCTGCTGTGGTGGCGGCGGTGGAAGGATATGGATGGAGGAACACCATAAGAGGATAAACCACCTCCGTATCGATGAGGCAATCGCCGTATCAGCAAATACAGTTGTGACTGCTTGTCCTTATTGCCTTATAATGATGGAAGATGCCATCAAAGATAAGGAAAAGACAGAAACCATGAAGGCATTAGACCTTTCTGAGATTGTTGTTAAGGGACTGTAAGCTGATTTAGGGAAAAAGGATTGATTATAAAAGGATGGGTTTCTCACCCATCCTTTTATTTTTTAGAGTGTTTTTACTCTTCCAGTGTGATTGCCTCTACCGGGCATTCCTCTGTGCATGCACCGCATTCTGTGCAGAGTTCAGGGTCAACCTTTGCTGTGTCATCCACAGTAATGGCATCCGCTGGACAAACCTCTGAGCATGCTCCGCATCCTGTGCAGGCATCTTCATCAACTTTTGCAGGCATAATCTTCCTCCTCATTAAAGTTTTTTAGATTTCCTAAACGAATCTAAGAAGAATGTCAACAAAAAAATTTTATCTGTCTTGTAACCTAATCATTTTTCTTGTCTTTTTCAGATGTTTTTGGTAGAAAATAAAACTCAATTTAAAGGAGGTATATACAATGCAAAAGCGATATTTACTTGCACCAGGACCAACAGCAATACCACCAGAAGTCCTTTTAAAGATGGCCGAGCCCATCATACACCACAGAAACCCCATGTTTGAGGCAGTCGTGGAAGAGGTCAGAGAAAATCTGAAATACCTTTTTGGGACAAAGAATGAGGTTTTGATATTTGCATCTTCAGGTACAGGGGCTATGGAGGGTGCGGTTACAAATATGCTCTCCCCTGGAGATAAGGCTATATGTGTGAGAAGTGGAAAATTCGGTGAGAGATGGGCAAATATCTGTAAGGCATATGGCGTTGAAACAATCAATATAGATCTGCCATGGGGAGATAGCCTTGATCCTGCACTTGTTGAAAAGACTTTAAAAGAAAATCCGGGTGTAAAGGCTGTTTATATGCAGGCCACAGAGACATCTACAGGTGTTAGATTTCCTGTAAAAGAGGTTGCTGACATTGTAAAGAATTATCCTGAGACAATCCTTGTGGTCGACGGGATAACCGGAGTTGGTGTTTTTGAGCTTCCTATGGATGAATGGGGTATAGATGTCCTTGTTGGCGGTTCTCAGAAGGCTTTAATGTTGCCACCGGGGCTTGCCTTTGCCGGGGTAAGCGATAAGGCATGGGAATTCAATAAAACCTCAAAGATTCCCAGATTTTATTTCAACTGGCAAAAAGAACTCACTAACCTCCAGAAGAATCAGACAAATTTCACACCTGCCATATCCCTTATTATAGGTCTTAGGGAATCCTTAAGGATGATAAAGGAAGAGGGGCTTGAAAACATATATAAAAAGTTCGATGTCCTTGCAAACGCAACCCGCGAGGCGGCAAAGGCTTTAGGCCTTAAGATATTTGCTAAAACACCAAGCCCTGCTGTTACAGCCATTGTCGCCCCTGAAGGCATAGATGGTCAGGCAATATATAAATCCATGTGGAAGAAGTACGGTGTGACCGGTGCCGGTGGACAGGACCAGTTGAAAGGCAAGATATTCAGAATAGCAACGCTCGGTTATGCTGATAAATACGATGTCATCACCGCCATAGCCGCCCTTGAATTTACCTTAAGAGACCTTGGTTATAAATTCCAGATGGGTACAGGTGTTGCAAAGGCAATAGACTGCCTGAAAGATATATAGTGTGAGGCCTTTTCTAAAGGCCTCCATAAGCCATATAAAAAGCATTTAATAAGGGAAGGAGATACAAGATGAAGATCCTCATTGCAGACCAGCTATCTGAAAAGGCACTGGATATCCTGAAATCCAACAACCTCGATGTTGATGTCAAGACAGGCCTGACAGGTGAGCAATTAAAAGGGATTATTGGAGATTATGATGCCCTTGTGGTCAGGAGCGCAACAAAGGCAACAAGGGAGATAATAGAAAATGGGAAAAATCTGAAGGTTATAGGAAGGGCAGGCATTGGTGTAGATAATGTAGATGTGGCTGCTGCTACAGAAAAAGGTATTATTGTCATGAACACACCCCAGGGCAATGCACTTGCAGCAGCAGAGCATTCTATTGCCCTTATGTTTGCAGCAGCAAGAAAGATTGCCATAGCAGACAGGACAATGAAACAGGGCAAGTGGGAGAAAAAGGCCCTAATGGGTATAGAGATATACGAAAAAACCCTGGGTGTTATAGGCATAGGAAACATAGGAAGCCTTGTGGCAGAAAAGGCGCTTGCCCTTGGCATGAGGGTCCTTGCATATGATATCTACGTATCCAAAGAATTTGCAGAAAGCAAAGGTATTGAGCTTGTTGACCTTGATACACTATTGAAAGAGAGTGACTTTATTGCTATACATGTGCCCCTTGTAAAAGACACAAGAAACCTTATAAACAAGGACACAATTGCAAAGATGAAAAAGGGCGTTATCTTAATCAATGTTGCCAGAGGTCCTATTGTAAATGAAAAAGACCTCCTTGAGGCACTTGAGAAAGGCCATGTTGCCTGTGCTGCCCTTGATGTCTTTGAACAGGAGCCACCTCCTCCTGATAACCCCCTTGTCCTTTCCGACAAGACAGTCTGCACGCCTCATCTCGGTGCATCCACAAAAGAGGCACAGGATAAGGTGGCAATCGATATTGCAAATCAGATTGTGGATTTCTTTAAGAACGGCGTTATCAAAAACAGTGTCAACGCACCATCTCTATCCCTTGATATGGCAAAAAAGATAGCACCGTATCTAAAGCTGTCAGAGAATCTTGCCACCATTCTATCATACATAACAGATTTTCCCATAAAATCCATTGAGATAAATTATATGGGTGAGGTATCTGAGACAGACACCAAGATACTGACACAGGGGATAATAAAAAATATCCTTTCGCAGCAGCTTGAGGGCGTGAATTATGTAAATGCACCCCTTGTTGCAAAGAGTAGGGATATTAAGCTCAAGGAGCTAAAGAGCAAAGAGTCTGAAGACTTCACATCCCTTATTACTATAACAGTAAGGGGCGAAAAGAATCAGAATACTATAGAGGGGACGCTATTTGGCAAAAAAGAGCCAAGGCTTATAAAGATTAATAATATATACCTTGAGGCAGACCTGAAAGGCCATATGCTCCTCATCTATAATTATGATAAACCAGGAGTTATTGCCAGCATAGGCAATGTATTCTTTATCAGGGGCATAAACATTGGCGGTATGCACTTTGGCAGGGAGAGCATAGGTGGGCTCGCTATATCCCTTCTCGACCTGGATAAAGAGGTAGAAGACAATGTTATAAGGGAGATACAGTCTCTGCCCAATGTCATTGGGGTAAAGAAGATAGACCTGGTTTGATAGAACTGAAAGGATAAAAGCTTTTCTGCTTTTTCTTGGTGAAGACAGGGGTATGTCATATTCCATATTCAGAGCCGTAGTCTTTGATTTTGATGGAACCTTAACCGAACTTACCCTTGATTTTGGTCTTCTAAGAGAGGAAGTCTTTAAGATTGCCAGGGGATATACAGACCCTGAAACGCTTAAATGCCTGGATGGCTTTTACATAATAGAGATGATATATGAGCTTGAAAGGCGCTTGGGTGAAAGGGGCAGTGCCTTCTCCATGGAGGCATTCAAAAGACTGGAGGAACTGGAGATTGAGGCAGCAGCAGGTAAAAATGTGTTTCCCTACACAAGAGAGGTATTAAAGGGGCTAAAAGACAGGGGAATAAAGAATGGTATTATAACCAGGAGCTGTATTGCAGTCCTCCATCAGGTCTTCCCTGACATCAATGATTATGTCCATGGGATATCAACAAGGGAGCATATAAGGTATGTAAAACCTGACCCGCGCCATGTAGAGCATGTCCTTGAATCTATCCAGGTGAGACCAAAAGATGCCATACTTGTAGGGGACCACCCCACTGATATTACAGCCGGTAAAGATGCAGGGCTTAAGACAGCAGGCGTCCTTTCAGGGAGGACAAAGCAGCAGTCCTTTAAAGAGTCTGGTGCAGACTATATAATAAACGATATAAGGGAGATACTGGCTATAGTAGATGGGAGACTAAATCAATAGTCTTTGGTCTACAGCCTTTAGTATGTATTCGTGCCTTACAGGTGCAGAAACCTCCTTGTTTATGAAACAGGATGGGTCTTCTGCGAGGTAGCCGCCTGTCAAAGCGTAAGCCCTTCCACGGCAACCTCCACATATCCCCCTGTATCTGCAATCACCGCATGTGCCCTTTAAGGTGTTCTCTCTGTCTCTGAGATTTTTGAATATCTCTGCCTTCTCCCATATATTCTTGAAGGGCATCTCTCTCACATTCCCTGCACTTATCTCCACAAAGGGGCATGGCCAGACATCGCCGTTTGCCTTTATATATACGAAACCCCTACCGGCAGCGCACCCGTATAAACACTGCCTTGCTATATCCATCCATATGCCTTCATTCTTTTTAGTGCTCTCCATGAGATGTGGCCAATACTGGGGGCCAGCTACTGGTTCAATAATGGTGGATATGTTTCTCTGTTTCTTGTATAAAAATCTTATAAGCCTCTCATTATCCCTCAGGTCAAGGGTGGCATCGTTGATCTTTTCTCCCCTGCCCACAGGGACAAGTTGATACATGAACATTATGCCCGAGCCATACATATCAGCAAGCCCTACAAGCTCATCAAGGGTGTCAAAATTATACTCCATTGCTGTTGTGTTAATCTGGAGGAGTATCCCTGCCTTTCTTATAGCCTCAATACCCCTCATGGCAAGCTCAAATGCCTTCTCATTGGAGCGTATCCGGTTATGGACAGACCTTTCAGAGGAATCGAGGCTTATTGCTGCACCTACAACGCCTGCCTTCTTCAGCCTCTTTGCCAAATCATATGTGATAAGGGTGCCGTTTGTGGCTATGACATTGGCAAAACCTGCCTTTTTAGAGTGCTCTAAAAGATCAAAGATATCAGGACGGACCAGGGGTTCACCACCTGTATAGACAAGCATCCTGAATTCATCTACCTCTGCAAGCTTATCTATAAATCTCTTTGCCTCCTCTGTTGTAAGCTCATCCTCAGCAGGTCTACCGGATTGGGCATGGCAGTGTATGCATCTAAGATTGCATGCACCTGTAACCTCCCAGGCAGGATGGGCTGGAAAACCAATACACCCCATACCTACTGCGCCCGCTGCCACAGGCAGGGATTTGATGCTGTGCCTTAGAAACCATTTATTGAAGCTCTTCCACCCCACAAGGTGTCTGAAAAAAAGGACACTTATAAACTGTTTAATTATGAGTTTAGGTGGCCAGAATATCCTTTTAAGGTTAATGCTATTAATGTTGAAACTCCTTTTTCAAAGGTCTCAATTAACATGTTTGAGCCATCAATTGGCTATAGATGGATAATTTCAATATAACCCAATATTAATTTATTGTAGAACAGTTGAAAAAGCCCCTTTTTTTCTGACAGGCTTTAGTGTATTTTATAGTGTTCATTATGGATACATTTGACGTAATAGTAGTAGGTGCAGGTCACGCAGGGTGTGAGGCAGCCCTTGCTGCATCGAGGATGGGGGCAAAGACCCTTCTTGTCACCATAAATATCGATCACATAGCCTTTATGTCCTGCAACCCCGCCGTAGGAGGGATAGGCAAGGGCCACCTTGTAAAGGAGATAGATGCCCTTGATGGTGAGATGGCAATAAATACCGATACAGCAGGCATACAATTCAGGATACTTAACATGAAAAAGGGCCCTGCTGTCCGTTCCACCCGCATTCAGACAGACAAGATGAGATATGCCATGAGGATGAAGGCAAGGCTGGAACATCAGGAGAATCTATACATCAGACAGGGTATTATAGAGAGGCTCATTGTAGAGGATAAAGAGGTAGTGGGTATAGAGACCAGATGGGGAGAGAGATTCTATGGCAGGGCTATTATCCTTACCACAGGGACATTTTTGAATGGCCTCATACATATAGGCCTTGAACATTTTGAGGCAGGGAGAATGGGGGATTTTCCATCTGTGGGTCTGTCTCTATGTCTAAAAGAGCTTGGTTTTCAGATAGGGAGGCTTAAGACAGGGACATGCCCGAGACTTGACGGCAGGACAATAGACTTTACAAGGCTTGAGGCGCAGGAAAGCGATGACCCTCCAAGGCCTTTTTCATTCCTCACCAAAAAGATAAAAAACAGGCTTGTCCCGTGCTACCTTACCTACACGAACATGACAACCCATGAGGCCATAATGTCTGGTCTTGATAGATCCCCTCTATATACAGGAAAGATAAAGGGTACAGGGGTCAGATACTGCCCTTCCATAGAGGACAAGATAGTTAGATTCAGGGACAAGGAGAGACACAGGATATTCATTGAGCCTGAAGGGCTCGATACTGTTGAATATTATCCTAATGGCCTTGCCACAAGCCTGCCCCTTGATATCCAGATGGCCATGTTAAGGAGCATCAGGGGGCTTGAAAATGTTGAGATTACAAGGCCAGGATATGCCATTGAATATGACTTTGTTTATCCAACACAGCTCTACCCTACCCTTGAGACCAAGTTGATAAAGAACCTGTATCTTGCTGGCCAGATAAATGGGACAACAGGTTATGAGGAGGCAGCAGCCCAGGGGCTTATGGCAGGTATCAATGCTGCCTTGAGGGTAAAGGGAGGGGATGGGTTTATCCTTGGCAGGGACGAGTCATACATAGGGGTCATGATAGATGACCTTGTTACAAAGGGTGTAGATGAGCCATACAGGATGTTTACGTCCAGGGCAGAGAACAGGCTGCTCTTGAGGGAGGATAATGCAGACCTCCGTCTTACAGAAAAGGGTTATGCCATAGGCCTCGTGAGTAAAAAAAGATATGATATGGTAGTGAGAAAAAAGAAAAAGATAGAGAAGACCCATGATATACTGAGGTCTGTTAAATTGAGGCCTACAAGGCAGACAGAGGATATGCTAAGAGATATGGGATTGGGTGGCATTAAAAACCCTGTGACCCTGGAGGACCTCCTTAAAAAACCCGGCATAACAATAGCCCAACTGAAAAGGATTGAGGAGAGGCTCGATGGAATAGAAGAGGACATAGCATATCAGGTGGAATTGAATGTAAAATATCATGGCTATAAAGACAGACAGATAGAGATGATAAACAGGGCAAAGAGGCTTGAGGAAAAAAAGATACCCCAGGACATGAGATATGACGAGGTATCAGGTCTCTCGAGGGAGATGGTTGAGAAGCTCACAAGGATAAGACCCCTTTCTCTAGGACAGGCATCCAGGATACCGGGGATAACCCCGGCTGCCATAACAGCACTTTTGATACACTTTAAAAAGCAGGGGGTTATTTAATGAGGTCAAAAGTCTCGAATGCAGAACAAAGTCAATAGGTAATGGAGGGGTCTTGGAAGATAATAACAGGATGATAGAGGGATGGTTTAAGAATTTTGAAATAGATATCTATGGCTTTGGTGATATGTCTCTATATGAGGACGACCTTGTTCAGATGGATAATACCGCAAAAGGCAGACTACCCTATGCTATATCTTTTGGCCTTGTTCTCTCTAAGGCAGTTCTGGATACAGTAACAGATGGACCTAACCTCCTCTATCTCCATCACTATAGACAGCTCAATTATAGGCTTGATATGGTAGGTTATATGCTATCGAAAAAAATAGAGGAGAGGGGTTATAATGCCCTTCCCTTTGCAGCCTCACAGGTTGTGGATTGGAGGAATCAAAAGGCACATATCTCACACAAAAAGGTGGGGGTAATATCAGGGATAGGCTGGATTGGAAGGAACAACCTGCTTATACACCCTGTATTTGGTGCATATGTTCGATACAATACTGTCCTTACGGATATACCCCTTGTAGTAAATGAAAGAAAAGGGTTTTCATGCGGAGAGTGCAGGGCATGCCTTGTGACCTGTCCTGCAGGTGCAATAAAGGAGGACCCTGCCTCCTTTGACCACCTGGGTTGCTATGAGATGCTTACCCAGTTCAAGAATAAGAGAAATCTCGGTCACCACATATGCGGTCTATGTATAAAGGTATGCAGGGGTAAGATGTAGGTAGAATACTATACTATGCCTTTACATCCTTTATCTTTCTTTTTATGATCTTACCCTTTTGTCTCGGGAAATCTGCCTTGATATAGACTGACTTTTCAAATATCTTTTCTACAGTCCCTTCCATCTCCTTTTTTGCAAAGGAAAACCTAACCTTATCACCTATGTTCATCGCCTTCTCCTGTTATTGTGTTGTATAATTATGTCTCTGTTGTCTTTGTCTCAGAACTCGTCTTTGTCTCAGAGGTGGTTACAGGCTCCGGGGCAGACTGTTTACCGTTTCCATTTCCATTGCCGTTCGACGACCTTGCTGTCTTTCCTGTAGAATCTACAGGTCTCTTATAATCTGTAACATACCAGCCATTTCCCTTGAGGTGGAATGAGCAGTTGGAGATGAGTTTGTTCAGTCTGCCTTTACAGAATTTACACTCTGTTAAGGGTGGATCACTTATTTTCTGAAAGATTTCGAAGTATTTTCCGCATGATTCACATTGGTATTCGTAGATTGGCATATCAAAACCTCCAGAAAATTTTTACATAAACAATATAATGCCCATCCATGCAAATAGTCAAGTCCTTTTATACAATTATAGACTTTTTGAAAATGGCCTCAGGCTCTGGGTTAGATCCGTGTGATTACTGTGTATCTTGATTTTTAATAAGCCCCTATTCTATTGTCTTGGGTTTATAGCCTATCTGTATAACCCCCTTGCCAGCTTATCCGCCACCTTCAGAAGCGTGGGTATCCTGTATCTTCCGTGCATGGAAAGTATGTAATTGGCAGCATCCTCAACAGGGCATCCAATGGCAGAGATAAAAAGGGGTCTTTTACTTGCACCTCTTGTAATGGCAATAAAAGAATCAGCTATCTTTAAAGGGTTTTTGGCAACGCCTATAATAGAGACAGGGTAAGGGAGGGATTCAAAAAGATGTGTCCCGAGCCCCTTCCCCACATCCCTTTTAAGATAGACATAGCCGTCTATTATTATTGTGTTGAATCTGTAAATAAACTCATTGAGGACAGCGATCAAATATGGTAACTCCCTCTCATAGAATCTACCAGGATGGTAATCTAATGCTGCAGGAAGGGTTAGACGTGCAGAATCATATGGGGTTATATCCTGCCAGTCTTTAAATACTACACAGGATGCATGGGAGCTTTCTTTCTCATAATACACATCCAGTATAGCCTTCATTTCCCAGTTTTTTTCATCTCATTTTTTATCCTCTTCGAGACCTTTGCCCAGCTACCTGTAGTAAGAAAGCTCTCCTCCATATTCTCTATCATTGTGACAAATCTGTTCATAGGGACGGCAAAGCTTAAATTATTTGATGGGATACACGGTCTTGCTGAGACATCAAATGTCCCAATGATTGCCTTTGGTTTATCAGAGTTCCTCTCCAGGTATGGGTAGAGTACAATGGTCGCACAGCCTGCGCCAAATGGTGTCTTGACACCATTTAAGTCATCAATATCAAAGCTTGACAGGGTAAAAAGCCCGGATATTACATCAGGTGTCCCAAAGAATATCACCACATCAGGATTATCCCCCTCCTCGAGCATATCCCATCTCTTAAAAACTATATACCTCGACGGTGCATTAAATTCAGGCATGGCCTCTACATATTTTTTGACCAGGTCCGGTGATTTTTTATACCTCTCACCCTCTATCTTGCCGGGTATGCCGCAGGAGAGAAAATATTCAAAATCAGGCATAAACTCTTGTGTATACCCCAGGTATCTCTTTCCACCGAAGCAGCCAAAAGAGTCTTTATCGAGGCAGAGTGATTTTCCTTTTGTGGCCTTGTATATATCTGCGTAGACACACCTGTGGCCAGTCTTTGGCGGTTTTACCCTCGGCGCAACCCCCTCCTGGTCGGTGTAGAAAAACACAATAGGCAGTGGTGCACCATTAAAATATCTCTCCCAGAGACCCATAAATCTTTCTTTTAATCTGATATCCATAGTGCCCCTCCTTTTTTTAGGTTTTTTTATATATATCTATCATATCAGGGCTGTTTTTTGATATTACATTTTTTTCAATGAAAATTCCGCCTAAATATATTGAGAAAATAGACGATGCGATATAAAATTAAAAAATTAGTGCGCCCGTAGCTCAGTTTGGATAGAGCGTTGGCCTCCGGAGCCAAAAGTCGCAGGTTCAAATCCTGTCGGGCGCGCCACTTTTTCTTAGCCAATCAGCCTTCAAAAGGTAAAATATATACTATTTAGCTATGCAGTAGGGTCTGAGGGGAGCTTCAAGTAACAGGCAATACCGCAAGGCATCTTATATATGGGCTTTATATATAAACTTCTTGACAATATATGATTATTTATTGAAAATAAAAGGCTTTCTATGGTAAAAACCTTATTATGGCAAAGAATTCTAATATAAACCCAATAAACAAGAATATCTTCATATGGCTCTTTATCGTACTCCTGGGGCTTTTTATATTAAACATATACTATAAGCCCAAGAAGTCCTATGAGCAGGTTATATTCAGTGACTTTGTGGAGGCTGTAAGGGCCAATAACATCCTCGCTGTTACTATTCAGGGAAAAAACATCTTCGGGACATATAAAGACGGGAGGGAGTTTAAAAGCTATGCCCCTGATGACCCTGAACTTATGAAGATACTCAGGGAACACAATGTAAAAATCCATGCAAAGCCTGACGAGGAATCCGGTTTCTGGCAGAATATATTTATATCCTGGTTCCCCATGCTCCTTCTCATAGGTGTCTGGATATTTTTTATGAGACAGATGCAGGCAGGGGGAGGCAAGGCTATGGCATTCGGTAAGAGCAGGGCAAGGCTCTTTACAAGCAAGGAGAACAAGGTAACGTTTAAGGATGTGGCCGGTGTAGAGGAGGCAAAGGAAGAACTCCAGGAGATTATAGAATTTCTCACAGACCCTAAGAAATTCACAAAGCTCGGCGGCAGGATACCAAAGGGTGTCCTGCTGGTGGGTCCCCCAGGCACAGGAAAGACCCTTCTTGCAAAGGCCATAGCAGGAGAGGCAAATGTCCCGTTTTTCAGTATAAGTGGTTCAGATTTTGTGGAGATGTTCGTAGGTGTCGGGGCTTCCCGTGTCCGTGATTTGTTTAATCAAGGTAAAAAGAATGCCCCTTGCATTATATTTATAGACGAGATAGATGCTGTTGGAAGGCATAGAGGCGCAGGACTCGGGGGTGGCCATGATGAGAGGGAACAGACCCTCAACCAGCTCCTTGTAGAGATGGATGGCTTTGAATCCAATGAGGGTGTTATTGTCATGTCTGCAACAAACAGGCCTGATGTCCTTGACCCGGCCCTTTTAAGGCCAGGGAGGTTTGACAGACAGATAGTTGTCTCTACCCCGGATGTGAAGGGCAGGGAAGAGATACTCAAGGTGCACACAAGAAAGACTGTTCTGGCAGATAATGTGGATCTATCCATCCTTGCCCGAGGGACACCTGGTTTTTCTGGCGCAGACCTGGAGAACCTTGTAAATGAGGCAGCCCTTATTGCTGCAAGAAAGTCAAAGAAGGCCATTGAGATGGAGGACTTTGAGCATGCCAAGGACAAGGTGCTCATGGGCGTTGAGAGGAGAAGCATGATCATCCCATTTCAGGAGCGAAAAAATGCCGCCTACCATGAGGCAGGGCATGCCCTTGTGGCAAAGATGATACCCAATGCAGACCCTATACACAAGGTAACCATAATCCCAAGGGGAAGGGCACTCGGTGTTACCCAGCAACTCCCTATAGATGAAAGACATACATATTCAAAGCAGTATCTCCTGGATAATATAACAATCCTCCTGGGAGGCAGGGTTGCCGAGGAGATTGTCTTGAACCATGAGACCACAGGCGCAGGAAATGACATTGAGCGCGCCACAGAGATTGCGAGAAAGATGATATGCGAGTGGGGTATGAGCGAGAGACTCGGGCCATTAAGCTATGGCAGGAATGAGGAACACATCTTTCTAGGCAAGGAGATTGCAAGACACAGAGACTTCAGCGAGAAGACAGCCCAGGAGATAGACGAGGAACTGAGGAACATCGTGAACAGTTGCTTTGAACGTGCCCGTAACATATTAACCACAAATATAGAGACCCTCCATGCCATAGCAAATATGTTACTGGAGAAGGAATCCCTGGACGGCCAGGAGATCGATAGCATCATAAGGGAAACAACTGGTGATAAAGGGGCTACTGCATAAGGCAAGACCCCTTTTAATGGGGATATTGAATGTAACACCTGACTCCTTTTTTGATGGTGGCCAATATCTTAATATAGAAGATGCGCTAAGACACGCCATGAGGATGGTGGAGGATGGTGCCGACATCATTGACGTGGGTGGTGAATCTACAAGACCATTTTCAGACCCTGTTGATGCCCATGAGGAGCTTAAGAGGGTCATCCCTGTTATTGAGGCTATAAGATCAAGGTCAGATGTTATAATATCCATAGATACATACAAATCAGAGGTGGCAGAAAAAGCATGTGATGCCGGTGCCGAGATTGTAAACGACATAAGCGGTCTTGGTTTTGATAGTAACATGGCAGACACAATAGCCAGGATGGGTGCATATGTTGTAATAATGCACATAAAGGGGACACCTCGGGATATGCAGACAAACCCATACTATGATGATGTGGTATCTGAGATCAAAGGTTATTTTCAAGAGAGGATAGCCCTTGCAGAATCAAAGGGTATAAAAAGAGACAAAATAATACTCGACCCTGGCATAGGATTTGGCAAGAGGGTAGAAGACAATCTGAGGATTATAAAAGGGCTTGGGTCTTTTAAAGACCTTGGTATGCCCATCCTGATAGGCACATCCATGAAATCCTTTATAGGAAAGGTAACAGAAACAGAGCTTGACGAAAGGACAGAGGGGACACTGGCAAGCATAGCCATATCCGTCTGGAATGGTGCAGATATTGTAAGGGTTCATGACATAAAAAAGGCGAATAAGGTTTTAAAGCTCGTGGATGCGGTGATGAAATCATGACAGAATTTTTAAGGTGGCAGGATATCCTGGATATAATACTGGTGTCATTTATCATCTACAGGATACTTGTATTTATAAAGGGGACGAGGGCGATCCAGCTTATAGTAGGTCTCATCATAGTCCTGTTCGTGTTCTATATCTCCAAGAAACTCGAGCTCTTTACCCTAAGCTGGATACTCGGCAGTTTTGTTGGCTCCCTTATAATAATAGTAGTCGTTATATTTCAGGATGATATAAGGAGGATGCTCCTTGCCCTGGGCAGGAGCCCTTTTTTAAAGAGGATAACATATCTTGAAGAGACCCTTTTCTATGACATCCTTGTAAATACCTGTGTTATACTGGGTAAGAGAAAGACTGGCGCCCTCATTGTGATAGAGAGGGATGTAGGTCTGGAGGAGTTCATGGAGATAGGTGTCAGGCTCGATGCAGAGGTGAACACGGAACTCCTGCTCAGCATATTCTATCCCGGCTCGCCCCTCCATGATGGGGCCACGATAATCAGGGAGGGGAGGATAAGGGCAGCAGGGTGTATTCTACCCCTAACACAGAGAGAGGACATAGACAAGGTCTTCGGGACAAGGCACAGGGCAGCCATAGGTATATCAGAGATTACAGATGCTGTGGCTATAGTGGTCTCAGAGGAAAGAGGTCATATATCCTATGCCTACAGGGGGGAGATATATACAAGATTAAACAATGAATCCTTAAAGGCTGCATTGATAGAGTTATTGAGGAAGAGAAAGTGAAGGAAAAGATTAAAAGGCTTTTAAGCTACATCATAAGAGATATAAGGCTAAAGATTCTATCCATTATCCTTGCAATCCTGTTCTGGTTTGCAGTTTCTTACACAGGCGACACAAAGATGACCATCTCCGTACCTGTAACCCTGAATAACCTTGCCCGACAATACATAATTAAAAATACAGACCCGGACAGTGTATTGCTGTCTATTAGTGGGCCTGTATCTATCATGAAAAACTTAAGGGCAAGGGATATAAAGATTGTGATTGATTTATCAGAAATAAAAGAGGGTAGATATACCCTCAACCTCTCCAGGGAGAATGTTATCCTTCCAAACGGTCTAAAGGCAGAGGATATAAAACCTGACTATATAAATTTAGAGATAGACGGGGTAATAGAAAAAAGGCTTAAGACAGTTGCCAGGCTTGACAAAAAGTGGTCAGACATCTATAAGATTAAATCATTGTATCCCCAGTATGTAACTGTAGAGGGTTCAAGGGAGTCCCTGAAGGATAAGGATACCATAGAGACCAATGTAATAGACGGTAATTTTTTAGGTGATGAAGAAGAGGTGGATATAGGCCTTGATACAAGGGGTATTACCCTGAAGAGGATAAGACCCGAGACAGTAAGGGTTATTCTAAAAAGGATGTAATTTAAATCAGGAGGGTATAATATGCCGGACTTAATGGTAAATATCGATCATGTGGCAACAATAAGGCAGGCAAGGGGGACATATTTCCCCGACCCTGTATACGCAGCAGGTATTGCAGAGATGGCTGGTGCCTCTGGTATCATAATACACCTCCGTGAGGACAGACGGCACATAAAAGACAGGGACGTGAGGCTATTAAGGGAGGTGGTGAGGACAAAGCTCAACCTTGAGATGGCAGCCACAGATGAGATGGTGGAGATTGCAAGGGATGTGGTCCCGGACATGATAACCCTTGTCCCTGAAAAGCGTGAGGAGCTCACAACAGAAGGGGGTCTTGATGCCTTTTCTCTATCGAGAAGACTGAAAAAGGTCACTGAAAAGGTGAGGGAAAAGGGTATAAAGGTAAGCCTTTTTATTGACCCAGAAGAGAAGCAGGTCATGGCAGCCAAAAAGATAGGCGCAGATATGATAGAGATCCATACAGGTGCCTATAGTGATGCCATTAATGACAGTATGAGGAGACAGGAGTATAAAAAGGTCGTAGAGGCAGCAAAAAAAGGGAAGGAATTAGGGCTTGGTGTCAATGCAGGTCATGGTCTCCACTATCACAATGTGAGGGAGATAGCAAAGATAGAGGAGATAGACGAACTGAGCATAGGGCATTCTATAATAGCCAGGGCTGTATTTGTAGGGCTCGACAGGGCTATAAGGGATATGCTCGAGCTTATAAATGGCTAATAATACCTTTATGGGGATGTAAGGTTAGTAGAAAGGTTCTTGCCACATC